>ENA-USUG01000184-USUG01000184.1-human-gut-metagenome-genome-assembly--contig:-NODE-184-length-95494-cov-13.721203_pt1 | contig 95494 bp, 81 predicted proteins | sample MGYA00250059_ERZ773394 | MGnify/ENA primary metagenome ERZ773394 (study PRJEB29103, sample SAMN06111957) | human gut metagenome | biome: human gut; feature: ankylosing spondylitis patient; material... | reverse complement strand
CCAAAGTCCTTGCGATGTACGCAGACACTAGAACTCCGTCAATGGAACCCCAGTGGCTTGCCGCTGGGTTAAGTCAGGCAGGTCATAAATTCCCTAATGATGCTTGCAAATGTGTTTCTTTTATTGACACGTTCTCTTGCGAGTGCTCATCGTATTGCAGAGATTCTTGACGAGAATATTGTTCTGACCTCACCAGAAAATGGAGTGAAAAAAGTCAAGGATGGAAGCATTGATTTTGAAAATGTGTCATTCAAATATCGTGAGGATGCTAGCGAGTATGCATTAGAGAATGTGAATCTTCATATTCAGGCAGGTCAGACGATTGGTGTTATTGGAACGACAGGATCGGCAAAGACGACACTTGTTCAGCTAATTCCGCGTCTGTATGATGCGACAACGGGCGTTGTTCGTGTTGGCGGCGTCAACGTGCGCGATTATGATTTGAGTGTATTTCGTGACAGTGTAAATATTACTCTACAGAAAAACGTACTATTTCAGGAACTGTGCGTGAAAATTTGAAGTGGGGAAATTCTTTATCAACTATGCGATTGTCGCTGTGCTTGGTGGCCTGTTAGCCTTAAATGGTCATACTGATTTAGGAAGTCTGGCAAGTTATCTTGTATTTGTGCGTCAGGCAGCGCTTCCAATCAACCAGTTTACGCAGCAGAGTAATTTCTTACTTGCTGCACTCGCCGGAGCAGAGCGAGTATTTAAAGTAATGGATATGGAGCCAGAGATTGACGAAGGAAAGACAGATCTTATTCGCGTGAAAAAGGAAAATGGAGTGCTGGTTCCATGCAAGGAAAAAACAGGTCTTTGGGCATGGCAAAAGAACGATGGCACTCTTGTTGAGTTAAAGGGTGATGTGCGTTTTGATCATGTAGATTTTGGATATGATGATGATCGCATGATATTAAAGCAGATCAGTCTGTATGCAAAGCCAGGGCAGAAGATTGCGTTTGTGGGTTCTACAGGAGCCGGAAAAACTACAATCACGAACTTGATCAATCGTTTCTATGATGTGCAGGGTGGCTCTGTCATTTATGATGGAATCGACGTGCGCGACATCAAAAAAGATGCGCTTCGCCGTTCCCTTGGCATAGTTCTTCAGGATACACACTTATTTACTGGGACTGTTGCCGAAAACATTCGCTTTGGAAAGCTTGATGCGACGCAGGAGGAAATTGAAAAGGCTGCAAAGATCGCAAATGCCGATTCCTTTATCCGTCGTCTTCCACATGGCTATGATACACTTGTTACGGCGGATGGTGCCAATCTGTCACAAGGTCAGCGTCAGCTTCTTGCCATTGCGCGTGCAGCCGTAGCTGATCCGCCGGTGCTCATTCTTGATGAGGCAACCTCATCAGTCGATACACGTACAGAGGCATTGATTGAGCGCGGAATGGATCAGCTGATGGAGGGACGAACTGTATTTGTCATTGCCCATCGTCTTAGTACTGTACGCAATTCTAATGCAATTATGGTCCTTGAACAAGGAAAGATCGTCGAGAGAGGTGATCACGACGATCTTTTAGAGCAGAAGGGAAAATATTATCAGCTGTATCACGGTATGTTTGAGTTAAGCTAAGATTTTTCTTTATTTTGCACCTTCTGTTGCGAAATATTCCTTTGTCAGACGGACAACCGTTCCAGATAGTAAAAACAGTGCGATCAAGTTAGGGATTGCCATTAAACCATTGAAGGTTTCTGCGATACTCCACATCAGTCCAAGATTTGCTGTTGCACCAAGGATTGCAACGAGAGAATACGCTACCATGAAAGGTTTAATGACTTTCTCTGAGAATAAAAATTCAATGCAGCGAGCACCATAGAGTCCCCATCCAAGAATAGTAGAAAAGGCGAAGCAGCACATTGCAATTGCGGTAAAGATGGAAACCCAGCTTCCGTAAACAGAGGTGAATCCAGAAATGGTAAGCTCAGCACCAGCTGCAGCTCCATATTCAATCGTGGTGCCGCTGCAAAGAATAACAAGAGCAGTCAAAGTACAGATAACAATTGTGTCAGTAAATACTTCAAATATACCAAACATTCCCTGCTTTACAGGTTTTTTTGTGTCTGCACATGCGTGGGCGATGGAACCAGTACCAAGTCCAGCCTCATTAGAGAAGATACCGCGGGAAACTCCTTTTTTCATACTGGTAAACATGCTTCCGACAATGCCGCCGGTTACGGCAGATGGTTTAAATGCACCTTCAAAAATAGAAGCAAATACTGTAGGAATTGTGCTGATATTGATTACGATAACACCGAGAGCAAGAACTATATATAATAATGCCATAAAAGGAACAAGCTTTTCTGTTACTTGTCCGATACGTTTTACACCGCCCAACAAAATTAGTGCAACAAGTACAGCCATTAAAATACCAATGATTAAATTAGAAGTTGACACAGCATCATTAGAGATTACGTGAAAATCAATAAGAGCTGAATTAATAGCAGTGGTGATTGTGTTAACCTGTGTTGCGTTTCCAGTTCCGAATACAGTCAGTACACCAAAGGCGGCAAAAAGATAAGCAAGCCACATCCAACGTTTTCCAAGACCATTTTTTATGTAATACATTGGACCACCAACCAGATCACCCTCAGCATTTTTCTCACGGAAATGAACAGCAAGTGTTACCTCAGCAAATTTAGTGCACATGCCAAGAATAGCAGAGATCCACATCCAAAAGATAGCTCCAGACCCACCGATTGCAATTGCACCGGCAACACCTGCGATATTTCCAGTACCAACAGTTGCAGCAAGTGCAGTACATACAGCTTGAAATGGTGTCAAAGCACCATCAGATGCGTTCTTTTTGCGAAACATGCGCCCGATTGTTGTTTTAATTGCATAAGGAAATTTGCGTATCTGGAGAAAACGTGTGCGAAGACTCAAATAAAGGCCAACGCCGAAAATGCATACCATAGCCGGAACACCCCAGATGAAATTGTTCACGGCCGAATTGACGGTCTCAATAAATTGAAGCATAAAAAATCCTCTTTCTTGTTAGTTCAAAATTTTACAAAGGACACTATAACACGATATAATTTATGGTTCAAGCGTTATTTTAAAAGTTCAACATATTGAACTTTTCTTTACATTACTTAGGAAAATTGGTATCCTTAATAATACACGCAAAAAATATTTTGAAGAAAGGGAAGAAAAAGATACTATGGTAGAATTATTAAAATTTGAAGACTTTGATCAGATGTATTCAATAATGGAACAAAGTTTTCCATATGATGAATATAGAGGATATGAGGGCCAGAAACAATTATTTGAGAATCCAGAATATAAGGTGTTTATACATAGAAATGAAGAAACAAAAGAAATAGATGGATTTTTATCTGCCTGGGAGTTTGATGATATCTTATTCTTTGAGCATTTTGCAGTAAGCAGCAAAGTACGAAATGGTGGTATCGGAGGACGCATGTTAAGAGAGGTCCTTGCTAAGGTAAATAAAATGACATGTCTTGAAGTTGAGCTGCCAGAAGGAGAACTTGAAAAAAGGCGTATTAGCTTTTATGAAAGAAATGGATTTTGCTATAATCCATATCCATATACTCAGCCATCAATTGCTACGGGAAGAAAACCGATTCCTCTTCGTATTATGACATATCAAAGAACAGTTACTGAAGCTGAATATGAGAAAATAAAAAATCTGCTGTACCGACGTGTATATCATGTATCGGAGCAGCAGATGAAATAAATAATATTAGAAGACATCCAAATCTTTTCCGTTTACGGTATAACCTTCATACCCAGCGGTCTTAATCTCATCCAGGATTGCCTCATCGCGCCGAGCCATTTCAGCAGCCAGATTGATGTGGTTATCCTGGATATTCATATGGTAAATTCGGTGGTATGTAACAAGAAGCTTAGGCTGAGCCTTTTTTGCCACCCAAGCCAGATCGGTACTAAGCGTATGCACTTCTCTGTGATATTTCTGCCACTTTGGTTCGCGTGCAGAGATACCGGCTGAATATTCTACTTCATGCAGTAAAATGTCGCATCCAGAAGCTTTTTGGGCTACGAGTTCAAGAGGAGCCGTATCGCCGCTGATTACAATTGTGCGATCTGCCGTCACGAATTTATAGCCATAGCAGATAAGGGTTCCGTGGCTGACAGGAAATGCCTCCACGCTCACATATTCATCCTGGTAGATAATGCCAGGATTTTCTTCATTTTCAATTTCGGTCACATCCACCTTATAACCATTTTCATTTGCTTTTTCAAATCCATGAATGCGAAAATCAATATCTGTGGAATATGCTTCTAAAATATGGTCAGTCATATGACGCAGTCCCTTTGGACCAAAAACCTTAAGTGGTGTATTGCGTTCAAGCACCCATGGAGTAAAAATAAGATCTGAATATCCGGCAGTGTGATCAGTGTGCAGATGGGTACAAAATGCAGTGCATAAAAGATCAGGGCGAAGTGCATCAATCCCGTTAAAATAAGCCTTGGAAGCCTGACGGACAACGCCCGGTCCAAAATCAACCAGATACGCACGATTCCCAACAACAACCGCGGAAGACGGACCGCATGCATTTGGGCATGCATTAGGCGTTCCAGTTCCAAGAAGAACAAGTTTTGTTTCCATATATATAAAGAACTCCTTTCTTTTTTCATGGAGTTTATTATAATGGAGTTATAGAAAAAAGACAAGAAAGGAACCAAACGAAATTTATGAATAAAATTAATTACCAGAAGCGTCTGGAAGAGACGATAGATAAAGAAACAAAGGCCGGGCATGTTCCGACACTTTTTTTGCACAGCTGTTGTGCACCGTGCAGCAGCTACGTGTTAGAGTATCTGTCCAATTACTTTAAAATCACCGTATTTTACTATAATCCGAATATCACAGAGGAGACAGAGTACAAAAAACGTGTCGCAGAACAGGCACGTCTGATTTCGGAACTTGATACAGTTTATCCGATTCAGCTTGTGGAAGGAACATATGACCCACAGCGCTTTTATGAGATCACGAAAGGAATGGAGCAGATGGACGAGGGCGGTGAGCGCTGCTTTGCCTGTTATAGGCTGCGTTTAGAGGAAGCTGCGAAGTTAGCAGCAGATGGCTGTTTTGACTATGTTACAACGACACTTTCCATAAGCCCGATGAAAAATGCTGAGAAATTAAATGAGATAGGGTCAGAAGTGGGAGCCAAATACGGCATCACCTGGCTGTTTTCAGATTTTAAGAAAAAGAATGGCTATAAGCGTTCTGTGGAGCTGTCAAAGGAGCATGATTTGTACCGCCAGAGCTATTGTGGCTGCGGCTACTCAAAGGCACAGGCAAAAAGAGAGGGGCGGATCTGATGGAACAGCAAAAAACAAAAGAGAGTAAGAAGCGCTATTTTGCCTATGATCTTATGCGTACGGCTGCCATGCTTTTGATTGTATTTTATCATATGAACTGCGAGTGGAGTGCGCGCCTTATGGAAAGCCCGCTTGTCGTAACGAAAATTGGCGCGCAAGGGTACCTTGGCTGGCAGGGAGTGTCACTGTTTATTCTGGTGTCCGGCGCCGCGCAGTGTATCTCCTATGAGCGCTGTAGTGACTTAAAAACTTACTATAAAAAGCGCTGGTGGAGTATTTTTCCATCATTTTATATGGCATACTTTGTCTGCTACTTGATGGGTGGCTTTGGCGGCGGAGTTAAACTTTTTGATTTGTCATTTTTATGGACTATTACCGGACTTGATGGCTATGCATCGCTGTTTGGTATTCAAAGCCACTACCTTGTTGGAGAATGGTTTATTGGAATGATTCTTGTACTTTACATCGTCTTTCCGGTATTGTATGCACTGGTTAAGCGCTATCCAAAGCCAACACTAATCGCAGCGATTCTTTATTATCTAGTGATGGTACAGCTTCTTGGAAATACGGGAAGAGTGGACAAGGATATCTTATTAAATGTGGTTGTTTTTCTGGCAGGCATTTATCTGTATCGCTATATGAAAAACGTGTCACTTCGCACAGGTGTGGCAGCAGCTGTAGTGTTGTGCCTGGTTGTGTTTGTCCCGCTTCCAGAGCGTGTAACATGGTATTTATTTGCAGTCGAAGGCATTTTGTGGTATCTGATTTTTATGGCAGCAGGAAATGCGCTGGATCGGATAAAAAATTTGCCGTGCGTGATTCTGAAAAAACTTGTCGGTGTGCTTTCAAAGTATTCATATGAGATATTTTTGCTGCATCATGTACTTATAAGTGTATCGTTATCACCATATGAGCAAAATACATATTATTCGGTGGGACAGTATCTGCTTTGGGCGCTGCGTGCGCTTGCTGTAATAGGAATTGCATCATGGATGATTTATCCTAGATGGAAGCCAAAGACAACGAAAGCGCAGGTGCAGGAAAAAACAATATTATAGGAATAAACTATAGCAAAATATAGGAAAAATCCTTTTCTGATTTTGTTGACAGAAAAAAATAACATGGTATGATAGAACCTAAGCAGTTAAGCAGTTATGAGGGTTTGCAAGCATCCGCATCTAGCATGATGCGTGAACTGTAACTGCAAAATAAAGTTTCCCTGTTGATGGGCGAGAAAAAAGTCTGTTTCGGGGAATGGAAGGGCATGGTACGATTATGAGAAAACATCACATTCTTACAGCAGTAGCGGCGGCAGCTGTTTTCAGTCTTGGAGCCAGTACATTGGCTTTAGCAGGCGAGGAGTCAACATCTGGTGGAACTTTCACTTATGCCAGATCTGATTCTACGACCTCTTTCGATCTTCATCAGGAAATTACAGAAAATAATGCCTTTGCAATTGATAAGGTGTTTGAGTCACTTGTGACTTTTGATAACGATGGAAATATTATTGACTGGCTGGCAGAAGATCATAAGATCAGTGATGATGGTCTTGTATATACCTTTACGCTTCGTGATGGTTTAAAGTTTAGCGATGGCACAGATGTGACAGCAGAGGATGTTAAGTTTTCCATTGAGCGCCATCTTGAAGTCGGAGGATCCCTTCCAATTGAGGCAGATGTAAAATCTGTTGAGGCAGTGGATGAAAAGACAGTAGAAATTACACTGGGAACAGCTTACACACCATTTCTTTCAGAGCTTGCCAATTTCTCAAATGGAATTATTCCAAAGGATTTTGGTGGAAAGACTGAGGAGGAGTTTTTCAAGAATCCAGTCGGTACAGGTCCATTTGCCGTATCCGAGTGGGATCCATCTGGAGATTTGACTTTTGTAAAGAATGAATATTACTGGCAGGAAGGAAAGCCATATATTGATGAGCTGGTATATAAAGTAGTAGATGATGACAATCAGGCACTTAATCAACTGCTTGCCGGTGAGATTGACGGAATTGAGGATTTGTCACTTAGCAATGCATCAAATGTAGATGGAAATGCTGATACGAAGACAGCAACCAGCTTTAGCTATAATGTAGAAGAGCTGTTCTTTAATACGCTTGATGAGCACTTCAGTGATGAGCATGTACGCCGTGCACTTGCAATGGCAATTGACAGAGAGTCACTGACAAAGGCATTAACCTTTGGCTATGCGGAGATAGCAAACACTGTTCTTCCGCGTGCGCTTTTGTATCAGACAAATGATACGGTAAATGCGCTTTCGTATGATATTGACGCTGCAAAAGAAGAATTGGCACAGTCTGCATATCCTGATGGCTTTGACACTACGATCAGCATCGCATCTGGAAATAATACACGTCTTCAGGAGGCACAGATCATTCAGGCAGCAGGTGCACAGATTGGAATCAATATTGAAATTAATGCACAGGAAATTTCTACATTCCGTTCAGATTTCCGCGATTTAAATTTCTCTATGATGATCAACAGTGCAACAGCTGATTATCCGGATGCAAACTCTATTTTTGCATTTCAGGTCGATCCAGATGGATGGAGCAAGTGCTACTGGACTTCTTATAACAATGAGACAGCAGCAGATTTGATGAGAAAAGGACAAGTGACACCAGACGGAGATGAGCGTGCCGCAGTTTACGAAGAGCTGCAGCAGATTTTAGCAGATGAAGTTCCATATATTCCGCTGTATAATTCAGAGAACGTAGTTGGACTGAGAGATAATGTAGAGGGCTTTACTGTATTGCCGAATGGAAGTGTCCACTTTGAGGATGTTTATTTTGAAGAATAATAGTTATAAAACGATGACAAGAGCGCTTATTAGGGCAGCTCTTGTCATTGCGCTTGTTACAGCAGCAGTTTTTTTACTGATTCGTCTCGTGCCAGGAGATCCAGTTGTTATGGTTCTTGGAGAACATGCGACAGATGAGGCAGTAAATCAATTAAGAGAGCAGCTGCATTTAAATGATTCACTGGGGCAGCAGTTCCTCATTTTTCTGCAAAACGTATTTTTACATGCAGATACGGGCAATTCAATTAAATATGGCGTATCGTGCCGCAGTCTGATTTTACAGTATGCACCAGTGACACTTTTGCTTGTTGTCATGTCAATGACTATTTCAATTGTTATATCACTGCTTCTTTCATTTACGGCAGCCACACATAAAGATGGGATTGCAGACCATTTAATTAGGATTATTCCTATTATTGCGCATGGTATGCCTGTTTTTTGGATCGGACTAATTTTGATTCTTATTTTTTCTGTCAATTTGAAGTGGTTTCCAGTTGGCGGTCTGAAAAAAGGGACAGCAGGCATGATTTATAGTTTGATTTTGCCATCAATAACTGTATCATTTGGGCAGATTCCGCCGCTTGTGCGTTCACTTAGAGAGCAATTGATAGAAACACTTGATGCAGATTTTGTGCTTACGCTTTGTGCAGCAAAGCTTCCAAGACGTGTAATTTTATGGAAACATGTGCTTCATAATGCAGTAGTGCCAACATTGATGCTGCTTTCTGTCAATTTGTCTTATTTAATAGGCGGAACACTTGTGGTTGAGCAGGTATTTGCTGTAAAAGGAATTGGAAAGCTATTATTTGAGGCAATATCCAATCGTGATTTTCCACTTGTAGAGGGAATCACTCTGTACTGCGCATTTTTTGTTGTCATTATTAGCTTGATTGTTGATTTGATTGCAAAGAAGATTGATCCGCGAATGGCAAAAGTGTAAAAATTGTGACAGTATAACATATTAAGTAAAATGAAAGGGCAAAGGCGCATATTGTTATGAAACAGGCAAAAAGAAAAAAATTAAAAAAAACACATGCGCCGACATTGTGGATCGGTCTTTTTATGATGGGTCTACTGGTAGTTTTAGCTGTACTGGCGCCTGTGATCTGCCCATATGATCCGCTGGAACAAAATCTTACAGAGTTTCTTAAGGCACCTGGGGCAAAGCACTTGTTTGGAACAGATCAATTAGGGCGTGATTTATTCACAAGAACGCTGTATGCTGCGCGAACTGATCTATGGATTATGGTTATGGCTGAGATAGCACCATTTATAATAGGTATTTTTCTTGGAATGGCAGCAGGATATTTTGGAGGTGCGATTGACTGGCTGGTAGGAATGGCATCAGATACATTTATCGCATTTCCCTTTTATTTGCTTGTCATTGTGATTGCATTTGCATCTGGTGCAGGTTCGCACGGTATCTTTATCACATATTTGTTAGTTGGATGGCTCATTTACTGCAAGGTAGCACGAGGACAAAGTGCAGCACTTAAAAATTCAGAGTGGATTGCTGCAGCAAAGATTCTTGGATACTCTGATATTCGAATTTTATTTTGTGAATTGCTCCCCAATATTATTCCGCAGGCAATTGTCCTTTTAATGACAGATATGGTTGGACTTCTCGTCATTATTGTAACGCTTGGATACTTGGGCATTGGAATTTCACCACCCACACCAGATTGGGGTACCATGATCTCAGAGGGACAAACCTTTATGACAAGTGCCTGGTGGCTTTCAGTTTTGCCTGGTATGTTTGTCGTATATACAGGAGTGGCGCTCTCATTTATAGGAGATGGGCTTGCAGATCGTTTTCGTTAAGAAAAAGAAAGGATGTAAGAATTTTATGGAAAAGCAGACTGATTCAGTTGAAACAGTGAAATCCATAGCATCAGATTTAAAAGCAGTAGAACCGATTGTATCAGTAAAAAATTTAATAGTGACTGGAAAAGATGGCCGACTTCTTGTCGATCATCTTTCTTTGCAGTTAAAGCGAGGAGAGACGCTTGGTCTGGTTGGAGAATCAGGTTCAGGAAAGACACTTACATTAAAAAGCCTGATAGGACTGCTTCCTAAAAATCTTTCAGAGAGCTATGAAGAAAAAAAGATTAACGGAAATGTGGCAATGATTTTTCAAAATCCGATGAGTGCACTCGATCCGCTATGTCCTGTTTTTGCACAGCTAATTGAAGTTGTTATGATAAGGCAAAATGTGAGCAAAAAAGAAGCGGTATGCCGCGCTAATGAGCTAATTGAGCGCCTTGGCTTACCGAAAGAGCTTTCTAAAAAGGATCGCCTTCCATCAGAGCTTTCCGGTGGACAATGTCAGAGAATTTTGATTGCCATGGCACTTGCCTGTAACCCAGATGTGCTTTTATGTGATGAACCGACCACGGCGCTTGATGTTACTGTTCAAAAGCAGACACTTGATTTGATCTTGTCGCTGCAAAAAGAGATGAATTTTGCCATATTGTTTGTCACACACAATTTGGCAGTGGCAGCAGGCATATGCAGTCATCTTGCTGTGATGCATCATGGAAAAATTGTGGAAAGAGCTGCAACAAAGGAGATTTTATTAACGCCTAAGGATGAGTATACGAAAATGCTTTTGTCAGCAATTTTGCGTATTCCACATAGATGACCCCAACATAATAACATATCATTAAGAAGGAGCGGCAGCAAAATGCAAAAAAGTGATGTACTTTTAGAAATTAGAAATATTCTGGCATCATACAAAGAATACCCTGCATTAAATAATGTCAGTCTTGATATTAAAAAAAATACAGTACTTGGTCTAGTTGGAGAATCAGGTTCAGGAAAGTCAACACTGGCAAAGGTTATCACTGGGCTTTTGCAGGCTGATACGGGAGAAGTTGTATTTGATGGAGAAATGCTTTATAGCAAGAAAAAGCATTTGCATCGCAAGCAGCAGTGTAAACAAATTCAAATGGTATTTCAAAATCCAGAAGGTTCATTAAATCCAAAGCACACAATAGAAAAAATACTTTCTGATGCAATGCTGTTTCATAAAGTTACAGACAGGGCGCATGTAAAGGAAAAATGTCAGGAATGGGTACAGCGCATGGAACTTCCAGAAGATACACTTTCACGTTTTCCATCATCTTTTTCCGGCGGACAAAAGCAGCGAATTGCACTTGCAAGAGCGCTCTGTGTTTCACCAAAATTTTTGATTGCAGATGAGCCAACTAGTGCTTTAGATGTTTCAGTGCAGCTTCGTATGCTGCAGTTAATCAAAGAACTTAAACGGGAGATGGGGCTGACAATTCTTTTCATCTCGCATGATATGGGTGTTATTTATGATATCTGTGATGAGGTGGCTGTCATGAAGGATGGAAAAATTGAAGAGACAGGAGAAAAGGAAGCTTTTTTTGCGAATCCTAAAACAGAGTATGGAAAACTTCTGCTTGACAGTGTGCCAACTCTGCCGTATTTGGAGTGAAGAAGTGGCCGTGAAAGATGAGAGAAAAGTCAATGAGAGGAAACGGAAGAAACCATGGAAAAGAGAGCAGATTGGATAAAAGAAATTTATGTAGATCAGGCAGATAATTTAAACAAGTTAAAAGCACAAACAGATGTGACCGATTCAAAAGTGTTAACAGGCATCAGTCAGATACAATATGAAATTCCAGGTTTTGTAGATTTCCACCTCCATGCAGGATGGACTGATTTTGATCATGATGATCAGGAAAAGAGAAGTAGCTTGGATGTAGAAGGACGCATTAAGCGCTGCCTTAATGAACTTGTTGCTATGGGTTTTCGTATAGTTCGCGATGCAGGTGGGCTAGAGTGTATCAAGGCAGATGCATGGAAACAAAGCACTAAAGAAAATGCGCTTTCTGTTGTCGAATGCTCTGGAATGGTGAATGGTGAAAATGCTAAAGACAGTGCTTTTCAGAATTGTATAAAAAAACGAAACAGTCTGTGGGTAAAGATTTTTGCAACAGGCGGTGTCGGTGCACCACCAGAGAAAGTACTGATTCCAACAATGAAAAAAGAAATATTTTTCAAGCTGGTACAAGACTATCATGCGGCTGGAAAACTTGTCATGGTTCATACATGGGGAGGAGACAGCCTAGACTGGTGCATTGAGGCAGGTGTGGATTCAGTCGAGCATGGTATTTACATGAATCAAAGACAGGCATATGAATTATCATCAAAAAACATACTCTACGTTCCGACAGCAGCAATTTATCAGCTGCTTGCCGCTAATGGTAATCCACTACAGGTCGCATCGTTTTTTGCAGAGCATGCGCGTCCGGCTGTTATAGCACATCAAAAAGCAGTAGAATATTGTGTAAAAGAAGGTGTTCGCATGACTTGTGGTACTGATTTTTATTCTGATCCAAAGCTGTTGGCTCACGAATATGAGGAAGTTTTTGCATTGCAGCGCTATGGTGTGCCTAAAGAGGCAGCTTGGGCGGCATTTTGTGGGCAGACCATTACAAAAAAGGAGACAGGTGCGTGCCTTCATTCGACAATCCGATTAAACCGCCATCCGTATGAGATTAATTCACCAGAAGAATTAAAAGCTGCGATTTGCAGAATGTGAAGAATAAGTTCTTGACATATGCCTGAAAATACGCTATAGTAAAAGTCCTTTTGCAAAAGAATGTACATAAGTACGAGGACGGAGAAACCCTAGAACGGACGAGCCCTATGAAGGGACAAACCCGATCAGATAGGTATTTTTATAGCAAAATCTATAAATAGCAGACCTACTTGGCAAGATACAGTTCACACATTTGTGAGAACCGTGATAAGTTGTATGACTACCAGGAGGAAGTACGATGATTACAGTACAAAATTTATGTAAGACCTATAAGGTCGCAAAGAGAAGGGCAGGGATCAAGGAAGCCTGCCGCAGTTTATTTAAGCGTGAATACGAGGAAATTCATGCGCTCGATCATATCAGTTTCCAGATTGGTGACGGAGAGATGGTCGGATACATTGGCAAAAATGGAGCTGGCAAGAGTTCAACAATTAAGGTACTCAGCGGTATTTTAACACCGGACGAGGGTAACTGCGTGGTCAATGGAAAAATTCCATGGAAGGATCGCATTTCCTATGTGAGAGACATTGGAGTTGTGTTTGGACAGAGAAGCCAGCTATGGTGGGATGTGCCAGTGATTGATTCGTTTGAATTACTTCGCGATATCTATTCGATTCCCAACAGTACTTACAGAAATAATTTGGAAGAGTTGACAGTTCTTCTAGATTTAAAAGAAATTCTAAAAACACCGGCAAGACAGTTGTCACTCGGGCAGAGAATGCGCTGTGAGATTGCAGCATCACTGTTACATAGTCCAAGCATTCTTTTTCTAGATGAGCCGACGATTGGACTGGATGCTGTGTCTAAGCTTGCAGTGCGCGATTTTATTAAGCAATTAAATCAAGACCACAAGACGACTGTAATTTTGACAACCCATGATATGCAAGATATTGAGGCATTGACAAATCGCATTTTGCTGATTGGAAATGGGCGCATTTTAATGGATGGAAGCCCGGAAGAACTAAAGCAAGATGCCGCATCCATGGACGAGGCTGTTGTAAAGCTGTATCGAAGCTTTGACGAGAAAGAGGGGAGATGAATCAAATGAAAAAGTATCTCTCTTTTTTTCGCATGCGCTTTTTGATGGGATTACAATATCGCGCGGCTGCAGCAGCTGGAGTCGTCACCCAGTTTACATGGGGATTTATGGAACTTCTTGTTTTTAGAGCATTTTATCAGGCAGATGCGTCTGCCTTTCCAATGAGCTTTGAAGCTGTCGCTAGCTATATTTGGCTGCAGCAGGCATTTTTGGCATTGTTCATGGCATGGATGATGGAAGCAGAAATATTTTCCTCTATCGTGGATGGAAATATTGCATATGAGATGTGCCGCCCTGTCCATATTTATTCGATGTGGTTTGCAAGAAGTGTCGCGAACCGTGTGTCAAAGGCATTGCTTCGCTGTGCGCCAATTTTAGTTGTGGCACTATTTTTGCCAAAGCCATATCGATTGATGCTTCCACAGGATCCAATGACGCTTTTCTTATTTTTACTGACAATGATACTTGGAACACTAGTAACAGTTGCAATTGGCGTGATTATTTATACCAGCTGCTGTTTTACCATTTCTGCCCAAGGCATTCGTATTTTTTACGCATCAGCATGTGAGCTTTTGTCAGGCCAGATCGTGCCGCTTCCATTTATGCCAGAGGTGGTACAGCGCGTGTTAAAGGTGCTTCCGTTTGCTGCTATGCAGAATGTGCCATTTCGAATTTATTCAGGCGATTTATCAGGTCGAGCCATGGCAGAGGCAATTTTTCTTCAAATATTTTGGCTCATTGTGCTTGTTGGAGTTGGATGGCGATTTGCTAAACTTGCTGAAAAAAAGCTAGTTGTGCAGGGAGGGTGAGTCATGGAAAGAATGAATAGAAGAATCGAAAGAAACAAAAATAGAAATCATAATGGAAATCAAAATGGAAAAAGGCACAGAAAAAGAAGTAGAGGCAACATGAAAGCGGAGAATGCAAGGATTTCTGCAGTTCGTCTGTATTTGCACTATATCAGTATTCATATTCGAAGTGCAATGCAGTACAAAACTTCCTTCTTTTTGACGACACTTGGACAGTTTTTGTTTTCATTTAATGTCTTTATGGGAATTACATTCATGTTTCAGCGATTCCACGAGGTGAAAGGTTTTACATATAGTGAAGTATTGATTTGCTATGCACTTGTTTTGGTTGAGTTTTCGTTGGCAGAAATGTTTGCAAGAGGCTTTGACTCATTTTCTGGAATGGTGCGCCATGCTGAGTTTGACCGTGTGCTTGTAAGACCACGCAACGAAATTTTGCAGGTATTAGGAAGCAAATTCGAATTATCAAGAATCGGAAGAAGCTTTCAAGCAATTATCTTGTTTATTTACGGTGTTATGCACGTACAAATTGATTGGAATTTGCCGCGGATCTTGACTGTGATTTTCATGCTGATCGGCGGAGCAGCAGTTTTTTCAGGATTATTCATGGTATATGCGGCTCTTTGCTTTTTTACATTGGATGGACTTGAATTTATGAATGTATTAACAGATGGTGCAAGAGAATATGGCAAATATCCGATTGGAATCTACGGAAAGCGTATGCTACAGTTTTGTACCGTGATTGTTCCGTATGCGCTGATTCAATATTATCCGCTTTTATATTTGCTAGGAAGAACTACTTCTCTCTTAAACATGGTGATGCCACTATTTGCTGTTATTTTTTTAATCCCGTGTTATGTGTTGTGGCGCGTTGGCGTGCGCCACTACAAGTCAAGTGGATCGTGAGAGTGCAGCGAGTATGATACTCACGAATTGCTCCGTTGCAATGTAACTCTCGCAATTCTAAAAACATTCGGATTCGCTGATTTTCCTTGAAAATCGCTGCATCATCATGTTTTTGCGGATCTCAAGATCATAAGCATCCTCATGCAAGCATGATCAGCTTATGATTTTGAGATCCTAGTATCAAAAAAGTACTTGACTAAAGTCTACTTTAAGTTTGTATAATGAAGTTAGGTATGTGGGCAGTTTCGCTGTTGGACTGCCTGACCCATCAAAAAAGCTATTTTTGTGGCAAAAGAGAGGAGAAAAAAGATGGCAAAGGTATTTTTTACAAGAGAAATTACACCTGAAAAAGTAGAAAAGATGTATGAGCTTGCAGGAAAGGAATTGACCGGAAAGGTTGCAGTTAAGCTTCACTCTGGAGAGAAGGGAAATCAGAACTTCCTTGGACCAGACTTCTGGCGCCCGGTAATTGAGAAGGTTGGTGGAACTGTTGTTGAGTGCAATACCGCATATGACGGTGCAAGAGATACCACTGCAAAGCACAGACTCTTAATTAAGGAGCATGGATGGGATCGCTATTTTAATGTGGATCTGATGGATGCAGAGGGACCAGATATGGAGCTTGCAATTCCAAACGGAAAGCAGATCAAGAAGAATTTCGTTGGAAAGAATATGGCAAATTATGATTCAATGCTGGTACTTTCCCATTTCAAGGGTCATCCGATGGGCGGATACGGCGGTGCATTAAAGCAGCTTTCAATTGGCTGTGCATCTTCCTACGGAAAGGCATACATCCACGGAGCTGGAGATCCGGTTGCAAAGTGGACAGCAGATCACGACTCCTTCCTGGAATCAATGGCAGATGCAGCATCCTCTGTTGTTGAATACTTCAAAGACAATATTGTCTATGTCAATGTAATGAAGAATATGTCCGTAGACTGCGATTGCTGTAGCGTAGCAGAGGATCCGTGCATTAAGGATATTGGAATCTTGGTATCTCTTGATCCGATTGCAATCGATCAGGCTTGTCTGGATCTTGTCTATGCAGCAACTGACGATCCGGGACAGAAGCACTTCTTAGAGCGTGTTGAGAGTAGACACGGAGTTCATACAATTGAGGCAGCTGCAGAGCTTGGCTTTGGAAGCAGAGAGTATGAGTTAGTGACGGTAGAGTAAGTTAAAACATATAAAACATATAAAAACATCCAGACGTTGATTCGAAAGAGAAATCACTTGTCTGGATGTTTTGCTTAGCTTTCAGCTTCTTCGTGATAGTTGACCGAACGATCATAGTGATGAAACTGTGTGATACGATCTGGCTTCTTACAAGAAGTCGGAAGTTTTGTCTTTAGTTCTTCCATTTCAGAAGAAGTAAGATGCGTATAAGCATCTTCTGGGCGACGCACATAGTAGCGGAAGGAGAACAGATCACGCTTTTCCTCGGCAAGATCTTCTGTTGTCCAGAACTCATGGAAGGAAGTAAAGCGCTTCTCATAAAAATCAGTTTCAAAACGCTTAAACCCAGCTTCATTTTCATAGAAATAGTGGCGATTGCCATTCTGATAAACGACTTCAATATAAGAGAAAACCTCTTCAGTGCCCTGGCTTGGACAGCAGCAACCCAAATTAAAGACAATATCATTCATCACGTGACCATCACGCCAAGATGTGATATCGTTAAGTAATAAAGAAAAATCCATAATAAACCTCCCAGTAATAGTAAAAATGTTTCTGCTTTTTGCCGTGCAATTACAATTTGGCTTTGCGATCATCATACCACATATTGACAAAATCGGCAACAGCTAGTAGACTGAGAAAGGTTTGAAATGATACCAGAGTCGAAAAGTTACAAGCTGATCAATGCTTGTATGAAGAAGCGTAGCAATTCGTAGGTATCATAGAGAGTAGAGAGAGAGGAAAAACACATGCAAGCAAAACAGGAAAAATGGGATCTCTATGATCAGCAGGGTAGAAAAACAGGAAAAACAATTCAGGCAGGAGAGACAGTTCCGCAGGGGTATTGTCTGTACTGTGTTGGCATATGGGTCATTGATAGTGAGAAGAAGATTCTTTTGACAAAAAGAAGCAGTCAAAAGCGTTATGCACCTGGTAAGTGGGAGAACACAGGCGGTCATATGATTTCAGGAGAGACAAGTAGACATGCCATTGTGCGTGAGCTCAAGGAAGAAACAGGTATTCAGATTGAAGAAGATGAGCTGATTGAGCTTGGAGATAATCATATTGGTCAGTTCCTCGGTGACAACTATGCTGTGTTTAAAGATGTTTCTCTGGAAGATGTTCGTCTCGAAGAGGGCGAGACGGAAGATGTAATCAAAGTGACCTTGCCACAGCTTGAGCAGATGGCAGAGAGAAAAATGCTTAGTCCTGCAGTGTGGGATCACATGGCTGGATATAAGGATGAGTTTTATCGTTTGTTCGATTAAGCAGATATTAAAATCAAAGCCAATGCAAGTATATTTGCAGAATAGGCTTTGTAATGAAAATGAAGAAAGAGGTATGGCATGAGTCAGCTGTTTCAAAAGTCGAAAGATATTCGTTATACAAAACTTTATTTTACAATACAATTTACAGAGGACACCGTGCTGCCTAAACAGAAGGTATCTGCTATTCGTGGTGGAATCGGAGAAATGCTGCTACGTGCTAATTGTGTACGCAGGCGTGAATGCGAATCTTGCGATTTTGAATCGGAGTGCATTGTGCAGAGAATCATGTACTCCAAGTATGAGAAGAAGCCATCTTTTGTGACGACAGGAGAGAGTGTAGGCTATGTGCTTGAGTGCGACAATTATAAGGAAGAATTTGAGCAGGGTAGCGAGTTAAACTTTCAACTTCTTTTATTTGGGAAAAATATTGTCTACTTTAATCAGTATTTGCAGGCAATCAGTATGCTCGGAGCATCAGGTCTTGGAAAGCATCAGGCACATTTTGTGATCATTGCAGTCAAGAATCAATACCGACAGGATATTTTGATTCATAATAGCATCGACATGAGAAACTATGTGATTTCTACAGTAGGGGAATATGTAGATTATCGGATAAAGCAGATGCAAAGAGGGAAATCTTATACAGAGCAAGAGGCATATGGGCAGAGGAAAATTTTGTCTCAGAAAAATGGAGTGGCAAGCACAGGCTATGAAGGTATGTTGGTATTTCATACCCCATTTACAGTAAAATATCAGGGTGCTTTTATTCAGGATCTTCATATGGAGCCAGTGATAGCATCAATCCGCCGAAGACTTTATATGTTGAACTGTTTTGAAGGAATCGAGGCCGAGATTTTCTGGGACGAGACACCAGAAAGTGCAGTTACCGTAAAGCAACAGTCCAGGCTAGAAGGCGTGAATCGTTATTCCAATAGAAGAGATAGTGCAATGACACTTCGCGGCATTCGAGGAAAAGTGTGGTTTGAAGGGGCAGATGAAGAGACTATGAAATTGCTGTTTGCAGGGGAGTTGCTGCATGTGGGGAAGAATACGAGTTTTGGGTTTGGGGAGTATGAGGTGCAACCCAGAAGAGTATGAGGAGTCAAGCAACTTAGAATTCCTAGTCATTCAATGGAAATTTAAACTGGAAAAAGTTAAAAATTGTGGTAAAATGAGATGACAGAAGCAGGATTTCATGCTATACTTGAATTAGTGTCAAAGAGATGATTTACCTCATAAAATATGTCCAAATTGTTAACATGCATGAAAATGAGTTATTATCAGAATATTCTGACAAATACCTGCAAAAATAGGCTCTGGAAATCGCATAAAACCTAGGTTTTTGAAGGGGTACTGTAACAATGAGGTATAAGCCCGAGAGGGCATTGACACTCTCATGATCGTAAACTCGGGATCCTAGAAATATTCTAGGTAACAATGAGGTATAAGCCCGAGAGGGCATTGACACTTATCAATAGCATTAGGCTTACAGAGATCATTCGTATATGGTAACAATGAGGTATAAGCCCGAGAGGGCATTGACACTTTATGAGTGCATTATTATCCTTACCTTTTCTAATATGTAACAATGAGGTATAAGCCCGAGAGGGCATTGACACAGTATGATTACAAATAACCCTCCACAGAGAGCTATCAGTAACAATGAGGTATAAGCCCGAGAGGGCATTGACACAATAATCCATGAGCTACTTCCATCGATTTCAAATGGCTTTAGTAACAATGAGGTATAAGCCTGAGAGGGCATTGACACGCTGTGTTTCAGCAGCTTCAACCAACGACTCAACATCATGTAACAATGAGGTATAAGCCCGAGAGGGCATTGACACACCAATACATCTGCACCTTCCTTGTGCTCCATGTAAAGTAACAATGAGGTACAAGCCCGAGAGGGCATTGACACATATTCCACGATAAGTTTGCATTCCTTATTTTCAAGTAGAAATGAAGTACAAGCTCGAAAGGGCATTCGCATTTGAAAACATTTTGGGAGCAAAAATAGATGGAAAAATTCTCGGGACACCTGTAATATTGACTTTGGTATGTCGGATTTCTATAATCTTTTTAAAAGTAGAGGTAATTAACCTTGGGTAGAAAGATAGGAGAATGGAATTGAATAGTATAGAATATCAGAAAGAAAAGTTGGTAGCAGAGATGCAAATAGGCCGGATCAGCGAAGTACAAAAAAATAGTTTTGTACTTCGCTACGGAGGTAAAGAATTTCTTGCGAAGTTAAGTGGTAAATTCTATCAGAAGGAATCCTTGTTCCCAGTTGTTGGTGATTATGTGAATTTTCGCTATAATCCGCAGGGGGAGTCTAGAATCATAGAGATCTGTGAGAGAAAGAATTATCTGACTCGCCCAGATACTGCCAAGAGTATGAAGGAGTAGCCGATGGCGGCAAATCTTGATTACGCATTTCTTGTTATGTCTTTAAATGATAATTTTAATCTTAATCGAGCTGTGTGCTATGCAGCGACTGTGTTGCAGGAGGGCATACAGCCAGTAGCGGTTTTGACAAAGGCAGATTTGTGTAATAATGTGGAGAGTCTTAAAATGCAGTTTAAGCAAATGCTTCCTCAGATAAAAGTTCATGCAGTTAGTGCATTGACTGGTGATGGAATGGATGAGTTAAATGAATACCTTCAACCGGGAATTACGATTGCACTTCTTGGCTCATCAGGGGTTGGAAAATCCACCCTTGTCAATGCACTTGCAGGAACTGAGGTGATGAAAACAGGCGACATTCGTGAGAAGGATGCAAAGGGAAGACATACAACGACTTATCGAAATATGATTGAGTTACCGAGTGGTGTGATTGTGATCGACACGCCAGGAATGAGGGAGATTGGACTTTGTGATGTTGATGAGGGATTGGATGACACATTTGAAGATATTGCAGAACTGGCGGCGAAATGTCGTTTCCGTGACTGCACACATACGAATGAACCGTGCTGTGCAGTAAAACAGGCAATTGAAAATGGAAGTATATCTCAGGAGCGTTTTGAATTGTATCGTTCCCTACATGAGGAAAGCAGAAAAAGTGCAGATATGAAAGCGATTGCAAAGGCAAGGAAGGAAATTAACCGAGCGAGAAAACGATAATTTATTCGAAAAAATGGTAGAAAAAGGATGACAGTAACAAGACTTCGTGCTATAATTAGATTAGTGTCAAAAGGATGATTTATCTCATCAAATATGTCTAAATTGTTAACATGCATGAAAATGAGCTACTGTCAGAATATTCTGACAAATACCTGCAAAAACAGGCTCTGGAAACCGCATAAAACCTAGGTTTTTGAAGGGGTACTGTAACAATGAGATACTAGCCCGTGAGGGCATTGACACACAGTTATTTTGTCTTTCTTAGTAGCAGTTTTATCAAGGTAACAATGAGATACTAGCCCGTGAGGGCATTGACACTGTGGAGATCATAAATCTCCTTTCCGGGCTTCCGCTTCGTAACAATGAGATACTAGCCCGTGAGGGCATTGACACATTAACCGTTACGATTGGTGACTCAAATGTGCCGGCATGGGGTAACAATGAGATACTAGCCCGTGAGGGCATTGACACAAATAATAGATGCAATGAAGTCTGGTTCAACATTTTTGTAACAATGAGATACTAGCCCGTGAGGGCATTGACACCTCCGGAAATATGAAATCAGCAAATTTTGTAAAGTGCTGCCCCGTAACAATGAGATACTAGCCCGTGAGGGCATTGACACTCAACACGAATGTAATCATAGTCCTCAAATTCTGCGTTTGGTAACAATGAGGTACAAGCCCGTGAGGGCATTGACACAACTCTAAGCCTAAGTGCCGCTCCAGTCTTGATCTTGTAGCAATGAGGCATAAGCCCGTGAGGGCATTGTGTTGACGATTATTAAAACGCTATTTATAATCTTATAAAAGTCTTATGCTAAAGGGCATGAGACTTTTTTTATGAAAAAAATAAAAAAAGGAGTTGACAAAACGGATCAATACGTATTATAATACGCATTGTAACAAACAAGAGAAGATAATCCATCCTTAAGAGCGCAAGCTTGAGAGGAAAACCAGATTTTGAAAGGTGGAGAAGATTATGAAGAAAGAAACGATCTTAGTTATCGGTGAGGCAGTTGTTAACGTAGCAGCAGAACTTTTAAAAAATAAAATTGAAAAGAGTGCAGGAGGAAAGTAAGTAATCAAAAATAAAAGTAGTTACTCAGTAATGTAGGTTTTGCAAAATGAGCGGAGGAAAATAAAATGGTAGCAGTTACCGTGTTTGTGATTATTGGGATGGCTGTGGTGCAGATTATTGCAGATAAATATGGCGAGTAATTGATATCTGGGGAGGTGAGTAGAATGGCAAGAAGTAGTGAGCATCAGAGAGTGCAGCGTGAGGGTAAGAAAAGGGATTATGGAACATGTTGTGTATGTGGGAGTAAGGAAAGACCGGAGGGACGTCATGTAATTGAGTACCAGTATGGTGGAGCAGCAACAATAGATAATATTGTAACATTGTGTCAGAAGTGTCATAAGCAGGTACATCGTGGTAATATTGATATTATGAAGTTTTAAAGCAAAAAAGCAGAAAATAAAAACAGGTCTACCTCCGAAGAGATAGACCTGTCTTTTTTTCAAGATCTTTTATAACACCAATAGAGATACTGCGACTGCCATGATTAGGAACCGTGACAGCGTAAGGATTTCCAGCCTTGCGGAACTGGTTGTGTGAACCACAAACCCTAACTAAACGCCAACCGTCAGCTTCTAAAAGTTTCTTGATTTCGCGAAATGTCATATGCAACCTCCTATGTGGAAAACAGTTAATGGTTTCAATTTAAACAATTACTCTGTTATTAGCTGCACATTTCGTTTAAATCACTATAGCACAGGTTTGAAAAAAATACAAGAAAAAAATTAAAAAGTGGTTGACAAAGATTATAATACGTATTATATTATAGACAACGAAAGACAATACGCATTGCAATCTTCCTTGAAAGGAAAACATGGAGGTAAAGTATGAAGGAATTAAAAGTTGTCATTACATGTTTGGAGTTTGTAGTAAGCTTATGGACAATTATTAATGAGTAAAGAGTAGGTTGACTATCATTTGATTTTGTTATTGGAAAGGTGGTGCATTACAGTGATTGAAATTTATGATGTAACAAAGGAAATATTTAACACTGAATCTGGTAACTTAGGAAGTCGAAAAATAAGGAGGTAAGTTTATTATGAGAATTAATGTAATGAAGAAAGGCGATTCTATTTTAAATGTAACTGATAATATGGTAGTTGTTAAAAGACGTAACGGAGAGGTGGATGTGATTCCATTTTATAAGAGTGGAAAGGTATGGAGGGTTGATCAGGAAAATACCGTAACAATCGGATATGGAAACAATACAGTTGAGGATGTAGTAGCAGAAGGAAATGTAACAGTCACTACTTTTTAATAAGCATTTGAAACATCAGAAGAAAGGGATTTGGAGGAAAAGAGATATGGAGAGAAAGAATACGGAAAAAAAGAGTACAGAGAATAAAAAGGATAAGGCATTTGTAGCAGTAGTGAGTGGACTTACAAGTAATCAGGCAGGAGAATTAGCAAGAGCGCTTATAAATGCTAAGCAGAGGTATGCACCGAAGTCAAGAGGAACAATTGCAACTGGAAATCAGAAAGATGTAGGAAATATGATTCAGGGAAAAAAAACAAAAAGAATTTCAAAAAAAGATTGACGAACAGGGAGGTTTGTATGAAAATGGTAAATGAATATGTTAGATTTAAATATATGATAAAATTAGAGGTGCAAAATGGAAGAAAATTATGTGTATCCAGCAGAGGTTAAGGAAGAGAATGGATTGTATCAATTAAGATTTATTGATTTTCCAGAAATTACATTAGTTGAAAAAGAGACAATGGATGAGTTGATTCGTTCAGCTCAGGAGAGTCTTGCATTGGCGATACTTGATTATGAAAGCATTGGGCAGGAACTTCCGAAACCAACAAGTAATGAGAGTGACGTGATATATATTCATGTCTGGCTTCCGTACTTTAGAAATGCAACAAAGGAAATTTATGTGAAAAAGAATGTTACAATACCTCAGTGGTTGGATCTTTTAGCAAAAGAAAGTAATATAAATTATTCGGCAGCATTGGTAAAAGGAATAAAACAGGAACTTGGAATCAAAAGTTAAGTGTAGTAGATATGGGGAGATAAATAAAATTATTGATTTTGCTCATGGCAATAACTATATACAGAATTTTTTAGTAAAAAAGAGATGACAGAAGCAGGATTTCATGCTATACTTGAGCTAGTGTCAGAAGGATGATTTACCTCATGAAATATGTCCAAATTGTTAACATGCATGAAAATGAGTTACTGTCAGAATATTCTGACAAATACCTGCAAAAACAGGCTCTGGAAACCGCATAAAACCTAGGTTTTTGAAGGGGTACTGTAGCAATGAAGTACTAGCCCGAGAGGGCATTGACACATTACGTCGAGCAATGCGATTTTTCTGACAATCGCCATTGTGTAGCAATGAAGTACTAGCCCGAGAGGGCATTGACACACCTTATGTATCTCATATTTATCATTGGTGAAATTGAACGTGTAGCAATGAAGTACTAGCCCGAGAGGGCATTGACACGCGGGTTCTCCTTTCATCATTTATCTTTACATATCTAAGGTAGCAATGAAGTACTAGCCCGAGAGGGCATTGACACAGTCCAGATCATAAACCCAGGATCCTAGAAATATTTCAGTAGCAATGAGGTACTAGCCCGTGAGGGCATTAATAAAATCATCACTTTATGAAACTTGTAAATTTAACCATACCCTGCAGAACATAGGAGAGTGGCTATGATCATTGACTTTTCTTATGATGTCGATAGTTACCAAGAGCTTTTGGCACACTATGGAAATTGGCCGTATACCTGTCCTGTATGTAATGCTGTGGGACAGTGGCAACGTCATGGTACATATTTGAGATATTTGTTAGTCAGTGAAGATGATAGTTATGAGAGTGGGTCGGAAAACAGGATTGATTTGAATACTTATTATCAGTGGAAAACACATCATATGAAAATTTTGCGCATCCGTTGTAAATCATGTCAGCATACACATGCAATCTTGACAAAAGATATGGTCCCATATGCGATTTACTCAATTCGAAGTATTATTAAAGTGTATTGTCATAAGCTTTTAGGTCAAAGTGTAACAGAAGCAGAGAAAAGAGATTGGATGTCACATCAGCAGTTCTATCACTGTATAAAGAATTTTGAACAAATGAGATTGAAATTACAGGAATTAACTGAGTTGGAAGAGGTCAGAGTGAAACAATGGTGGGACGATCTGGGAATACTCAAAAGCCTTTTTGATATAAGTCGAAGTCCTGTGCTGGAGTGTTCTTTCTTTCAAAAGCATCAATGGCCTTTTTTGATGAGGAGAAAAAATACGGATCAATGTTTACTTTTTGTTGCCATTTTCTGCTGAAGTTAAGTATTGATGAATAGATGAATAACTACAATCTACGTCCCATCCACATAGCAGTTGCATCGACAGTAAACTGTTTATACGGTAAAATAAAAACATCTTAAATTTATCAGACAGCAAAGAAGATGATATGCAAAAGATGCAGCTGTCGCTAAACCAAAGAAAATCTTAAGAGAACGGCGAAAAAGAGTATTTCTAAAACGGTTTAGCAGAAAGGGAGGATACGTGGATAAGATTTTAAAGGAAAAAACTGAGCAGTGGATGACACTTGAGAGAAAGACGCTGGAGCAGCGCAAGAAGGCTGAGCAATTTTATGAAGAAGAGATGATGGAGCATATTGTAAGAGAGTATATCCGCAATAACAAGAGTAAATTAAAAGAAAAGGCAAAGTATCTGATTGTATCAGTAGGAACATCCTATGAGCCGATTGTATTGAATATTTCATTGCTGCAGCCTGAGCGGATTTTGTTTTTGTACACAAGTCAGTCAGAAGAGATCTTGGATAAAGTGATGGATTTTTGTTGTCTGCGTATGTCTCAAGTTGAAAAGAGTAAAGTGAATGAAACAAATCAGACAGATATTTATCGTGAAATTAAGCGCTGTTATCTTGAGTGGGGAAAGCCGGAGAAAATCTATATTGATTTTACGGGTGGAACGAAGGCAATGTCAACAGCGGCAGCGATGGCAGGTGCAATGATTCATGTGCAGATGATTTATGTAGGAACGAGTCAATATATGCGAGATTTTCGAAAACCACTGCCAGGATCGGAGACTTTGTTTTACATCAATAGTCCAATGGATGTATTTGGTGATCTTGAGATTGATAAAGCATACGCACTGTTTGAACAATATAATTATGCTGGTGCAAGAGAAAAACTTGGAGAGATCAAAGAAGAGATTCCAGATCCGGTTATCCGGCAGGAACTTAATTTTGTTTACTCACTGGCACAGACTTATGAATACTGGGATTCACTTGAATTTATTCGGGCTTATCAGACAATGAGCAGTTTAGTAAAGGGCATTGAACGGGATAGCCAATATAGTCGCCATTTTGTATTGCAGGATTTTTTTGAGCAATTGATTCGTCAGAAAGAGTTATTGGAAAATTTAAAAGATATACCAGAGCTTACTAGGCAAAAACGTAATATGGAAATCCTTCAGCAACCTAATTATGTAATTCCGTTAATGTTTAGTATGTACCAAAATGCGAAGGTTCGTGAGTGTCAGGAAAAGTATGATATGGCAACACTTTTGTTTTATCGACTTTTGGAAATGATTGAACAGAGGCGATTGGCTTTATATCAACTATTCGTGTCAAAAATGGAATATATGAAAATGAAGATTGGTGATAAAGAGATTACAGAAGAGGAATTTACTAAGCTTAAAGATAAAGTAGGAGAATTGAAGAAGGCCGTATTTGGAAGAAATACATCAGCATATTTACCGGAGCAAATTTCACTTTTGGAAGGTTTTATTTTACTGGCTGCATTAGAGGATCCAATAATATGGGATGGAAAAAATACAGTTCCAAAGCTGAAGCGTATTCGTGCAATGGTATCACTTCGTAACAACAGTATTTTTGCACATGGACTAGCTCCAGTTGAGACAGGCGATTATATGAAGTTCCAAAAATTTGTTATCGAGTTATTCATGGAGTTTTGTACACTGGAGAAAATTGATTTTACGGAGTTGTCAAAACAGATGGAGTGGGTATCACCATTGGATTCTATATACTATCAGATGAGATAATATGTAGTGTTAACTGGAGTAGAAATGATTTGGAGGCATAGATGGCTGTTGTTTATATAAAAGAGCAGGGAGCGTGTATCAAAAAGCACAGCAATCGGCTTATAATTGAAAAAGATGGTGAATTGCTGACCGAATTGCGGCTGATTCGAGTAACAGGGATTTCGGTGATTGGCAATGTGCAGATTACAACACAGGCACTTCACACAATTTTGCAAGCTGGTGTAGATGTCAGCTTCTTTTCTGGATCAGGTCGATATTTAAGCCATATGGCACCAGAGCATTCCAAAAATATTTTCTTGAGACTTAGCCAGTATCATTGCTATGAATCAATGCCGAATCGATTAAAATTTGCAAGGGCGATTGTTGATAATAAAATTAGCAACCAAATGGAGATGATTCGGCAATATCGCTGGAATGATTCTGATTATAACTATAGAGAGGACTTGAAGAGTCTTTCTGAGTATCAGAAGACATTGGAGAGAAAAGAGACAGTAAATGGTTTAATGGGTGTAGAAGGAATTTGCAGTGCAATTTATTTTCGGTCTTATGCAAAAATGTTTAAGAGTAGTGTTTCTTTTCAGGAAAGAAACAGAAGACCGCCAAAAGATCCGATCAATGCCATTTTAAGTTTGACTTATACGTTTCTGACAAAAGAGATCACAGCTGCGCTTGAGGCGGAATCTTTCGAATTGTATCTTGGATTCTTGCATGGCATTCGATATGGACGAAAGTCGTTGGCGCTTGATTTAATTGAAGAGTTTCGACAGCCTGCGGCAGATCGTTTTGTTCTTCGACTTTTCAATAAGGGAATGCTCGGAGAAGATGATTTTCAAATGAAAGATGGTGCAGTGCGTTTGAAGCCAAATGCGTTTAAGCAGTTTTGCATGGCGTATGAGAAATGGATGCAGGAGCCAGTTTACAAAAATGAAAGTCAAAATTTTAGAGATATTATCCGACAGCAGGCAGATGTATTGAAACAGGCCGTAAGGGAAAACAAAATATATCAGCCATTTTGCTGGAGGGAAAAGGATGTGCAGGAGGAATGTATTTGATCTGTTATGATATGGCATCAAATAAAAAGAGAAGAAAAGCAGCAGAGATCTTATTAGACTATGGAAGACGTGTTCAGTATAGCGTATTTGAATGTGAAATCAGCCGAAAGCAGTTTGAAGTATTATATGCGAAGCTAGCAGATCTATCGGAAGGAATGGATGATGGCAACATTCGAATTTACCAGATCTCAAAGGAAGAAATGCAAAAAATAGCAATACTTGGCAATCCGTCGTGCATTCGTGAAGACGATTTAGATGACGTGGTTGTGATTTGAATAAAAAGGAGCGTGAAAGATGGGACTTTACAGTAAGATAACTGATTTACAAAAGCTTAGTAGAGCCTGGGAGAAGGTAAGAAGCAACAACCCTTCGGCAGGAACAGATCAGATTAGTTGTGCGCAGTTTGATGCAAACAGCCGAATCGAATTAAAACAATTAAATTTGGAATTATACAATCATGAGTACCGGGTTCGCCCGGTACGTCTTGTATCATTGGAAAAAGAAGAAAAAGTGCGTGAGATTAGCTTATATACGATGCGTGACAAGGTGGTTCAGACATCAATCGCACAGGAGCTAAGTCGAATTTATGAACCGAAGTTTTCACCTTGCGTATATGCGTATCGCAATGACCGCTCGGCGATGGGCGCAGCAGAACGAATAGAGAAGGAAATTGGTTCTGGGAGATATTTTTGGATTGCAAAAACGGATATTGAATCTTTTTTCGATCGTATACAAGTTCCACTGTTAAAGCGAAAATTGGAACGCGTAATTAAGGAAGAAGATGTGATAGAGTTAATTGAAATGGAACTAGCAGCTCCGGCATTGGGAAATGGAGGTATGCTTGAAGAAAAGACGCTTGGTATTTATCAGGGATCTTCAATTTCACCAGTATTATCGAATGTCTATTTGGATGATTTTGACCATATGATGGAAAGAGAATCTGTGTTTTATGTTCGCTATTCGGATGATATATTGCTGTTGGGAAAGAGCCGAGAGCAATTGCAGACAGTTCTGGCGAAGATAAAAATATTGCTGGAATCGTATGGATTAAATTTAAAGGAAGCGAAAACTTTCATTAATCCATTAGAGCAAGGCCTTGAATTTCTGGGATACAAATTTGATCGGAATGGAAAGACGGCAACACAGAAAGCATTGCAAAGGCTAGATCAGAGCTTAGAAGATCTATGGCTTACGCAGTCACAGCTAAGTTTAGAAGAACGCTTGAAAAAAGGAACGCAAATTCTAAATGGTTGGGAGCAATATTATAATAAGGAAGAGAAAATTCAAAGTATCAGTGAATTTGTTGTGTTAGTCTATATGCTTCGTCATAAATCTCAACTTGAAGAGTTCGCACACAGGCGTAGTGAATTTAAAAATTTCCACAGGGATATTACAGAGTATCTGATTGACGTGTGGGAGGAAAATGGCTGGAAGGATCTAATGATTTTGGAATATGAGCAATATTTTCAAATAGAGGCCTTTTCAGATGAAACCTACCAAGAACTGGATTCGCATAGCCAAAGGGAAATTTTGGATTCATTTGGTCGGTTGTTTCAGGCAGAGACACAAGAAAATTGGAGTGAATTGATGCAGCTTTATGCTGATGCAGGACGGTACAGTCAAGCTGAGAAAATCGTAGATAAAATTACAAAATTTTCAGAGCAGAGCGAATCTGTGGAAACGCTTTGTGCAGAGGATCTGCCGAGCGAAGAACAGAAAGAGGATATAGAGACTCAGATTCAAAAATTCAATCGAAAAGTGATAACAGCGTTTATGGAGCTTTTGGTTGGAAGAGAAGATTTGTATGCGCATGAAGAAATGGAAGCAAACGGACGGCGTCATATCGAGACGATTCCAGATCCATTTACAGAAGATATAGTGAAGCGCCACTTATCAGGAGAAGAAACAGTTGACACCTATGTGATGCGAAATAATGAAACCGTTCACTATATGGTGATTGATATTGACATCTCTAAGCGGATTCTTTTGGGACTTCAGGGAAAAGAAATTCCTTCGAAATATTTGCTTGAAGCAGCCAAGACTGCAAAAAAAGTTATGGAATGCTTAAGAAAGCTTGGCTTAACTGGATACTGTGAGTTTTCTGGATACCGAGGATATCATGTGTGGGTTTTCTTCTCAGAATGGATACCAGTGCGCTACGTGTATTCTTTAGAAGAAGTGATTGCTGCAAAAGTAAAAAATTTATTAGAAGAGGGAACAAAGGAAGCACCTTCTGCTATTACAATCGAATTTTTTCCATGGAAGAGCAGACGGAAAACAAAGGAACCTGGACAGGCCATAAAATTACCATACGGTATGCATTTGATTGGAAAGAAGAGAAGTTATTTTTGCGATGATCAGATGATGCCAGTACAAAATCTACAGCAGTGGTTTGAAGCTATTGTAAAGAGCGATAGTACAGCAGTGAAACGCATTATTTCAATGAATCTTTCAATTCAAGATGCACAAAAGAATCTAGGAAATGGACAGATAAAGCCAGCAGCATTTCAAGAATTGGATTATCAAAGACTTGGTGTTGTTCCAGAGAGTGTTCGCTTGGTATTACAGGGATGTTCTCTTATGTCGTATCTTGTCAACAAAGCAATTTCAACTGGATATTTGGCACATGGAGAGCGATTATCTGTCTTATATGTCTTTGGGCATATGGGTGAGGAAGGTCGTGAGTTTGTTCATACTGTGATGTCGTTTACATTAAATTATCAATACTTCACAACAGATAAATTTATCAAAAAACTGTTATCACGTCCAATTAGCTGCATTAAGCTGAGAGAACAGTATAAATCCGTGACAGCTGAGTATGGTTGCAATTGTATGTTTAAACGAACGAAAAACTGTTACCCATCTCCAGTGCTTCATGCAATTAAGAAAAATTCGGAGGATAGTAACGGCATTACACTTCCAGTCAGCAGAAATATTTCAGAGGAAAAGAAAAAGGCTGTTTATCAGGAAATCAATATCCATGCACAGGTGCAGGAACTTGCAGAGAAAATCGTTGAGTTCAAGCGTCAAAAGAAGGGCATTGATAAATCAATAAAGAAGGTGGAACGGGAACTTCATGTGATTTTCAATAATGCGAAGATTGACTGTATGGAAGTCAGCATGGGAACACTTGTGAGAAGAAAAAATGAAAATGGCTATGAATGGGTGATTGAGATTTGAATCTTTAAATGAGCTAGCAAGAGAAATTCTTTTATGGATTTCTCTATTGCTATCTACATGAAAAAATAATATTGCAAATAAAGTATAAATATGGTATATTACAAATAACTATAAAAACAAATGAAAACAAACAAAAACTAAGCAAAATACCCAAAAAAGGAAGGGAGAAAATGTGGAATGGAGAATAAATATGCACTTGCTATGTATGATATCCGAGGAAAACAGGAATTTATTTATCGCAGTTCACGGATCAAAGAGATTATTGGTGGATCAGCATTAATTCGTGACTGTTTTAAGGAACTTTATAAGTCTGCTGAGAAAAAATCTGGAGAAGGTATTTTTCATAATAAAGAAATTGCATTTTCTGAAAGAACATTTAAAGAACATCTACAAGAGGGCTATATCGGAGAGGTTGTCTATGATGGTGGTGGAAATTTTCAACTGATATTTAAGGATGATGAGACATGCAAAGATGTGACATATGAGTTTAGTAAAGAACTTATGAAAAAAGTTCCGTCCTTAAGGGTGTTATGTACTTACATAGTAGGGGTAAATTTCTCCGATTATTTAGGAGACAGAAAAAAATTATATGATTTACATCGAGTTCGCGAAATGCAAGAAAGTAATGTCCGCCCATATGCAGCTTTTCCAATTGTACAGTTAGATAGACGAACATCCATGCCGTTAACAGGAAAAAATAGCGTGGGGGAAAAGGTTTCAGCTGAGAGTAAGGCAAAATATGATAAGTATGACGAAATTAGAAAAAATAAACCAGATGAAGAAACAATTCTTGATAATTTGGTGACACAGCGTGATGAGGAAAGTCTTCTAGCAGTTATTTACATTGACGGAAATAGCATGGGAGCGAAAGTGAAAAAATGCTGTGATGGAAAGAAAAGTTATGAGGACTGCGTAGCAGCACTTCGCCAATTTTCAGCACAAATTCAGAAAAATTATATTGATGATCGTCTAGAAGAAATTGATACATTTTTTATGGAGAAATATAAAACAGCTCAAGATGGAGGTAAGTTAAAACGCCGTTTTGTTGTTTATGCAGGAGATGAGATTACGTTTATTTGCAATGCGCGAGATGCATATGATATTATGCATTTATATTTAAAAAATTTACCAGAAGGAGAATCTTCTTGTGCAGGTGCCGTTATATTCCAGAGTCATTCTCCATATAGTGAAGCATATCGAATAGCAGAGGAATGCTGTGAAAATGCAAAGAAGGTGATGAAAGAGCGAAAATTAAATGATACATCGTTGATGGATTTTCACTATAGTCAGGGTGGTACAGGTGAATCATTGGAAAAAATTCGTGACAAAGAATTAGGTGGTATAATTAGCAAGCCATGGGTTGTAAAAGTTGGTGAAGATGAAGAAAACCTAATTCATATAGAGATGGTTGAGCGTGTTAGGAAGTTTTTAAACCAACTTGGACGAAGTAATGTAAAAGGACTTGCCGAGCATGCTAGATATAGTGCTTCTGATTTGGAAATGGAATTGATGCGAATTAAAGCGCATATGAGTGAAAGCAAGAGAAAACAAACAGATTTTGATTGCTGGGAATCATCAGATAAAAATGAAATGAGAAAACTTATTTATGACATGGTAATTATGTACGATTTATGGTTCCATGTGGTCGAAGGTGAGCAGGAATGAGAGGTGACTTATGATAGCAAAAGGACTTTTAACAATAACACTTTGTTCTGACTTGTGCGCAGGGTCAGGATATGCATATGCTGGAGTAATAGATAGCGATATTTGCTATGATGATTTTGGACTGCCATATATACCAGCAAAGCGCCTAAAGGGATGTATGAGAGAGTCTGCACAGTCTATTTTATATGATTTTATCAGTCAGGAAGATGTGGAGAAACTGTTTGGTGCTGCCGGGGAAAAATCATGTGGACTTTTGGCTATTAATAATGCAAGAATTTCAAACTATGATAAAATAGTAGAAGAATTAAAAGCATTAAAGAAAAATGAAAGTGAAGTAGTAGCGTATGCGAGTCAGCAAGAAATTTTAAATCAGTTCACACAAATAAAAGTACAGACAAGTATTGATGAAAGTGGTGTTGCAGATGATAATACGCTTCGCTATACACGTGTTGTAAAACAATATTCTCCGATTACAAATAAGTCATTGGTGTTTGAGACAGAAATCACGCTTAAGCAAGCAACAACAGATCTAGAAGAAATATTGGAAAAAATAGCCTTGGCAACAAGGAATATTGGAATGCATCGAAATCGTGGAATGGGAAGCGTTTCGTGTAAGCTTGTTTTTAATAAAGAAATAGAAGAAAATACAATAAAAAGTAGCGTAACAGAAAATAAGAAAATGCAAGAAGAGTCTCAGTGGGTGGTACTTTCGTATCGATTAAAAAATAGCCAACCATTAATGCTTGGAAGTAATGATGATCAAGCATCAGAAACTTGCATTCGAGGTCAGAGAGTGCTTGGTGTACTAGCAGGAGCATACCTTGCATCAAAAGGAACTAGTGCGAAGGATCCGACATTTGTGGACTTATTTTTATCAGGACAGGCTATATTTACAAATCTAGTTCCCTATAAAAATGGGCAAGATTATTATCCAGCGCCATTATTTTTAAATCAGCTAAAAAAGACAAAAAAAATCGTAAATACGCAATTTAACTATACGAGTGATATTAATGAAGAATATGATCAGAGCAATGGAAATCAGCCTAAAAAATTAAAAGGAAAATATGTATTTTTCGATGATAAGAATCATGCTGATATTGCCGAAGTAGAACAGACGATGATTTACCATCACAGTCACTATAAAAAGAATGCAGATGGAGTAGAGGGAATTTTATATACGCAATCGGCAGTTCAGGAAAATCAGTATTATGCTGGTCAAGTCTATGTGAAAGAGCAATATGCTTCAACTGTAAAAGACTTGCTGAAAAAAAGTGAATTCCGTTTTGGACGTTCAAGGAGTGCTCAATATGGAAAATGCATTTTAGCAGGTGAGGTAGAAAGTGGAAATATAGAAAAAGTGATCTTTGATGGCAAAAAGGGACAGACGATTATGGTTACATTATTGTCGGATGGCATTTTTCAGTCAACAAGAGGCACAGGCTATTCAATTTATTATGATGATCTGCAAAACGCAGTTGCTGAAGAATTAGGCATTAGGGTTGACCAAACAGAACAAATGAAGTTTCACTCAATGATTCAAGTAAAAGAACTGAATGGTTATCAGACAATGTGGAATTTGCATAAACAAACAATTCCAGCAGTGGCTGCAGGAAGCGTGTTTGTCTATAAATTACAAAATGATGTCAAAATTACGAAGAGGTTTATCGGAGAAAGAAATCTTGAAGGATATGGTCAGATTCGTATTTTGGATTTAGATACAATGCAATATCGTGTGGAAAGTAACACAAATGATAATAAGAAAAATACTGAAAAGAAACCGAATGAGCAAATGCAGACAGTAATAAAAGAAGAAGCAGTAAAAAAGCTTATTATCAATAACTTGATGGGATCCATTAAGGAAAAGTTGAAGCTGGAAGCAGCAAAAGCAGCAAAAGAAGCAACTAAAGAAAAACTTCAACTTTCGGCAACAACGATTGGAAAGGCAGCTTTGATGTTGCAGCAAAGTCTTGAAGAAAATAGAAGCAATCGGGATCAGGCATTCTGTTCATTTGCAAAAAGAATTGAAGCAGTGAAGAGAGATGCAGAGAGAACAGAGCTTCAAACCAAGGTGTTAAGTTTGATTGCGAAGAAGCAGGGAGAAGAATGGGTACTAGATGAGGAAATGATTGAAGGCTTATTCTATCAAGAAAACGACAATCAGCAAATTAGCGCTCAACAAAATGCGATTACAATATTGAAGAAAGTTGAACCTAATCAATATAGAGATCTGCTTTTAGATACGTGGGGTGGTTTTATCATGGAGTATTTAACAGCGCAAAAATATCAGAAAAAGATGGAGGGCGAGTAACAATGAAAATTCAGAAGAAGAGTTATTATTGCATTTCATTTCGATTGTCTTCTCCTCTTGCAGTAGGATCAGGTCAAAATGAAGAGACGGATAAAGATTTAATGAGAAATGGAAATAATGTTCCATATCTTCCAGCATCAGCAATTGCTGGTGTAGCTCGAACATTATTTAATGCAACAGAGTGTCGCAAGTATTTTGGAGAGGTAATGGATTCGCAGCGAGCAAAGCAGGCCAAAGAAAAGGGAAAGAAAACGTCAGCATCAAGCAGAATCCTATTTTACGATGCCAATATTGATAAGGCAGATTTAGATAAATATCGCGTGAGTCGTCGTGATAGTGTGGCACTTGATGAATGGAAAACTACAAAAGAAGGCGCAAAATTTGATATGGAAGTATTAGAGTCAGGTATCCGTTTTGTGACTTATATGGAGCAGAATCTATATGAAGGTGATGAAACAGTCGCAGAGAGAATTGCAGCAGCGTGGAAAGCGGGCGTATTTCGATTCGGCGGAAAAACAATGAGAGGATATGGAGAAATAACAGATGTATCTGTAAAGAAAATGGCGTTTTGTTTGGACAAGGAAACAAATAGAAACGTAGAGACAGACAAACTTGATATGGCGAAGTGGCTCGAATTTAATATGTACGATGATGCTATGTGGGATAAGCAACCTGAATGGACGGGCAGCAAATTGTATCAGTCAAATGAGTGTTGTGTTGAACTTTCATTGAAATTAAAGGGGGCTATTTCGGTTCGAAGATATACAACAGGAACCGATGTTGGGAATGAACCAGATTTTGAGCAACTCACAATTTCTGGTAAAAATGGAAAGATTCCAGTAATTCCAGGAACAACTTGGTGTGGCGCATTTCGAAGTCAGATACGAAAATTGATTCCAGGTATTGATGAATCGTATTTTGGAATTGTATCGAATACGGAGAAGTCAAAATCTAAAATTCGTTTTGGAGAAAGTAAACTTACAGGTGCCAAAGAAAAGATTTTAATGCATAATGCAATTGATCGATTTGATGGAGGAACAATTGATACTGCATTATTTAAAGAGCGTACTTATTATGGTGGAACAAGCAAGCTTATGATATCGTTTCAAACTGATATTTCAGATCAACTGCTAGAGGCATTGGCAGCAAGTATTGTTGATTTAAATTATGGTTTCCTTTCCGTTGGTGGTATGACTGGCGTAGGAAGAGGTATATTTGAAGTTGAGTCAGTAAATGGAATCAAACTAGAAACAGATGAAAAGCTTGAAGTACAAGCAACGAAACAGTATAAGCAGATTGCAGCGATTCTTATGAATCTGAAGGGAGAATGTCATGGATGAGAAAAAACAAGACATTTGGGAGCAATGGACAGAGGAAACCAAACAAATGAAGGGCTATGTGCTTGCAGAATTGACAGACCGCTATATTGTTGATAAGTGGCCATTAGAAAAAACAACTAAACTTTTGGAAAATCATAGAAGTAAGGTGTTAGAAATTCGTGTTTTTAACAAAGAAAGAGAAGTAAAGTTGTTTCGAGGAGATATTGGACGAGAGTTTAGAATGCGTATTCTAGATGAAAAGGGCGAGAATGTCGAATATTATGATGAGGAGCAATTTCTAGATATTGATACAAAACGATCAGCTAAGCTATTTAATGATACGTATGAAGTTTATGCAACTGGAGGTGGACGATACCATTTACCACTGACAAGTATGAAGGATGCAAAGATAGTGGTTCGTTATCATTTTGGAAAATACGAGGACTCTGGACAGGCACGAATAGAGGACTGGAGAGCAGTAGAGCTAAAGGAGGGATAAAAGATGCCAAGATATTATAATCCATCAAGAGAAAAGTTTGTGAATCCTTATACATTTATCCCTGTGGATTTTGGAAAAAAAGAAGTGAAGGATATAAATGTAGCAGTTGGCGAAGTATCAGAACTTTTAACTGGTACGATGAAATGCACAATTTATGCCAAGACACCATTGGCTATTCCTGATATTTCATCGGAAAATATAGAAAATGAGCATCCAAATTATCGCTTTGAGTCAACACCAGATGGACAATATATGATTCCGGCTTCTTCATTGCGAGGAATGATCCGTAGTGTTTATGAGACTGCGACAAATTCTTGCTTTTCTACATTAAAAGAAAATACACTGTTAAATACGAGAAGTGGAAATGCATTACAAGCCGGACTACTGATGAATGAAAATGGGGAGTGGAAATTATATAAAGCCAAGCGGTATATGTTAAAAATAGCTAGGGAGGACAAAAATGGGGCAAGTGCTAGGAATAGAGAAACAGAAAGTCCAACACTTAATCCAGAAGTTTGGTCAAGTAGCTGTCCGGCATATAAGATAAGACGTGACACGTTAGGTACTTATACGCGCTTTGCACAAAAAGATGTCTATTCAGGAGAAAAAGTTCATTTTTTGCCATTGAAAGATAGTGCAAACAGAGAGATTACATATAAGAAAAGAAGAAATAATGGCATTATAGAATGTGCACCAGTGGCGAAAGAATTTGTAATACAAGGTGGAAGTGAGGGTTACCTTGTATTGGGAGAGTTGATTTCCAATAAACACCACGAGAGTATATTTGAAAAGAAAGAATTAAAAAAATTTTCTAATGCGGTGATAGAAAGTGCAATGAAGGGGTTAGATGAAACTGTAAAGGTGTATCGCTCTAATATTAATAGAATGTATGGTGATACACATTATGGTTATCCTGAATATGAACGTATGAAGAAGCGTGGTTGTATTCCGGTATGGTATCTGGAAAAGGGGCAAGATGTGATTTTTAGTTTGGCTGCAATGGGAAGAATTTCTTTTCAGAAAACTTTAAATCAACATATCAATCAGAAGCAGCCGTGTCAAAGTAGAGAAAAGATGTGCAAAGCATGTCGCTTATTTGGAATGGCTCAGAAAGATGCCGCTGTGGGTGGGCGGATTCGCTTTACGGATGCAATTATGCAAAATCCAGAAAAGATGGGTGAAAAAATGGTGCCGTTAGCAGAACTTGGTACGCCGAGACCGTCCTATATGCCGTTTTATTCAACTATGAAAGCGACATATGACGATAGAAAAAGACTTGTGGTGCCAGGGTATGATGATCGAGGAGTTACGATCCGTGGAAGAAAATATTATTGGCATTCAAAGGATTTTAAGGAGATTAATCAAAATGCTCCATCAATAGGACCTGATGCAAAACGCAATGCAAGTATGCAACTTGCAGGTATTGGAAGTAAATTTACGTTTGATGTGTATTTTGATCGTATTACGTTGCAGGAATTGCGTGAATTGGTATGGAGTCTTAACTTCTGGGAAAATAAAGCAGACGGAAAGATGTGCCATAAAATTGGCCACGGAAAACCAATTGGTCTTGGAAGTGTCAAGATAGTGGTGGATCAAATTGTATGCAGAAGTTTTTCAGAGAAAAATGGATATGAAATAAAAGAGAACAAAAACTTAATTGATTATTCAAGTGAGGAGCCATTTAATGATTTAAATGATAGATGTAGAACAATTGCGGCACTAAAGCGGGTTTGCAATTTTGACAATGCAATGAAAACAAGGTATCCTTACATTGCAAATCCTGAAAATATTAATGTTGGGCGAAATGTTAATGACCTTGCAAATCATAAATGGTTTGGAGAAAATAAGAGTGCGGGAATGCAGGGGCATGATCATCCAATACAGTTATTGCCAGGTGTATTAAGTCCACAGCAGGATTTAACAGCTTATGATATTACAGAACATAGTAACAGACAATATAGACCAAGAAGATGAAATGTGGAATTAAAGGAGAAACTTCATGTTTATAAATTATACCAATCACCCTTCAGCCTCTTGGGGTGAAAAACAAACAAATGAGGCAAAAAAATACGGAGAAATTGTGGATATGCCATTTCCTAACATTTCTCCGCAGATGACGGTTCAGGAACTAACTAAGCTTGCGAAAACAGAAAGTGATAAAGTAGTAGCTGCTGTTGAATCTGAGAAGGATAGTGCTGTGCTATGCCAGGGAGAATCAGTCTTTACTTATATGCTGGTAAATAGTTTGCTGAGTAAAAAGCTTGGTGCGCATCGTTGGCAGAATGGTTTACGTAACCTAAAGGTACTGAGTGCTGTTTCAGAGAGAAAGGTTGTTGAGATAGTAGACGGCGATGTTACGCAGAAAAAATCAGAATTTTTCTTTGAAGGTTTTCGCGAATATACCAATGGACGAAATGTGGTGGACACCACGAATTTGCAACCGTCTCTTTATGAGAAAAAAATTCTGAACTCAAAAGCAGAAAATGGCGATAAAATACTAATTACTCAGTTGGGAAAGGGAGGATATCTGAATACAAATTATGTAAATAAAGACGGAAAGCCGATTGCATCTACGGGTTACGCATTTGACGCAGTTGTAAAGGAAACAAATCCCAATAAACTATTGCTAATTGGAACAAAAACGTCAGGATGGTCAGAAGTGCTTGAATGGTATAGTCTGCACTTGTCAGAAGAAAAAAAGGCAGAGGCAGATAGACTTGGAAAGCAAATTGTAGATCAGAGTGGTGAAAACATTGATTGGAAGCAGGTCGAAGAGTTTATTCGACAGGAAGCAAACTTTCAGCAGGTTCGAATTGCGATTGTTGAGCCAGGAAGCACACAAGAGCAATTGGAGGAATATCCAAAGCGTTTATTGAATGCTTTTAAAGATGTTGTTGATAAAAAGAAAAACACGGAGATTATTTTTGATATTTCAAATGGTTTTCGCTCTATGCCATTGTACATCACGATGTTTGTACGATATGCAGGAATGATTAATAGAAGTGAGATTAAATATTCGATGTATTATGGAATGTTTGAGGCAAGAAAAGGATCAAATACACCGCTTGTTGATCTTTCAGCTGTGTCTGAATTAACTGATTGGGTAAATGCTATTAGTGAGTTTCAAAGTCTTGGTAGCGTAAAAAGACTTTGTGAGTGTCTAAATAGAGAAGCAGAAAGACAAAAAGATCAGAATGAGCGAAATCAAATTAAAACAGTGATTCGCAAATTTGAACAGTTTGATTATGCATGGAATGTAAATAATTCTTATTATATGGAAAGTGGAATTCAGTATATCATTAATCTCAATGTAGAAAATACTTCACTTTCCGATCCGGCAAAATTAATGCTTGGAAGCCTTAGAGATGAGTTTTCAGTACGCTTTAAACAAGAGAATGATTACAATAATGCATGGTTGTTGATAAGGTTGTCGGAATTATTTACTGAACAGGGAAGATATGGCGTAGCAGCGGTAGCATTTCAGGAGGGCTTTATAACATATCTAATGGAACGTTATCTAAAGGGAAAGATAATGGAAACACTTAATTTGTCGGAGAATGCTTTCGAAAACTATATGCAGGTATTTGATAATCGCGATTTGGTAAAAAGCCATTGGGAGAGAAAGGTAAGAGCAAGTAAAAAAGATGCATATAGTGGAAGAATGGATAATTTTATGGAGTATTATTTGGAAATAAAGGATAATATTCGCAATGTGGAATCCCATATGATTCGAAATGAGAATGCTCCAACATTATCAAGAATTAAGACTTGGCTGACAGAGTCTCAACGACTTCTTAAAGAAGATATGTCTTGCGTTGTAAAAGGAAGAGGAAGTCTTGGATTTGCAAATTTATTTACTGATTTTATTGTGGAGGACAAGAGCAATTGTAAATAAACATTTTGTGCATGGCTTAGAGAAAATCAGAAATTTGCTTTGAAGGATAAAAAAATATACAAGGTAGGGAAAATATTATGGATAATAATATTGAAATGAAGCCAGCTACTTTTCAAAGAAAAATTAGTAGTAATATAATGAAAGATAAGATATTAATTACTCAGTTGGGAAAAGGTGGATATAAGGATACTATTTATGTATACCCAGACAACAATGGAAGCAAGAAGACTGGTTATGCATTTGATGCAGTAGTAGACAAAGAAAACCCCAATAAATTATTGCTTATTGGAACAAGTGGTTCTGGATGGAGCGGGGTGCTTGACTGGTATAGTTTGGGCTTATCTAATGAAAGAAGAATACAGGCTGATGAAATTAGAAAAAAACTATCAGAACAAAATGACCACTTTTCCGACTGGCAGAGTATTGAAAGATTTATTAAGGAAGCGGGCAATTTCGAAATTGTAAAAATTGCAATTGTTGAACCTGGTAGTACAAAGGAACAGCTAGAGGAGTATCCAGAGATCTTGTTGAATGCTTTCAAGGATATTGTTGACGAAAAACGAAATACAAAAATTATATTTGATATTTCAAATGGTTTTCGATCAATGCCGTTGTACATAACTATGTTTGTGCGATATGCAGGACTCATCAATAGAAGTGAAATAGAATATTCTATGTATTATGGAATGTATGAGGCAAGTACAAATCAAGGAACACCGTTGGTTGATCTTTCAGCTGTATCTGAATTAACAGATTGGGTCAATGCAATCAGCGAATTTCAAAGTCTTGGTAGTGTAAAAGGACTTTGTGAATGTTTGAATAGAGAGGTTGGTAAGCAAAGCGACCAGGAAATGCAAAAACAAATAAAATATGTGATTCGTCAGTTCGAGCAGTTTGACTATGCATGGAATGTGAATAATCCATATTATTTGGAAAATGGTATTCAGTACATAATAGCACTTGATGTAGAATCCCTTCCAATTTCGGCTCCTGCGAAACTTATGTTGGGTAGCTTAAGGGATGAGTTTTCGCATCGTTTTGAAAAAGAGGAAATTTATAGTAACACATGGCTTTTAGTAAAATTGTCAGAGTTGTTTACTGAACAGGGAAGATATGGTGTGGCAGCGGTGGCATTTCAAGAGGCTATTATCACATATCTTATGGAACGCTATGTAAAAGGGTACTTGATGGATACACTTGATTTATCTGAGGATGCCTATGGTAAGTATCTGCAGGAATACAATAACCGTAAGCCCGTTAAGGATCACTGGGATCGCAAAGTAAATGCAACTAAGGAAAGCTCAAATCAAAGTAGAATGGAAATTTTTATGGAATATTATTTGAAGATAAAGGATAATATTCGCAATGTGGAATCACACATGATTCGCAGAGAAAAAATTCCAAAGTTGGCTGATATTAAAAAGTGGTTAACAGAATCCCAGAGACTATTGAGAGAAGATATGAAGTGTTTAGCAATAGGAAATGGAAGTCTTGGATTTGCAGAATTATTTTCTGATTTTACTGTGGACAAGAAGGCAACTGATGAAAAGGCTGTGTCTGACTTTTTTAAGGGCAAAGAAAAAGGTGAATGGAATCTATTGGATGAAACTTGTCCAGAACATGAGAAAGCAATACAGACGGCTTTGAAAAATGCCAATATTTCGTTGGAGAAGATACAGGAACTTCGAAAACAGTTACTGTTTATTCAAAGAAAATGTAATGCAGGATCGGATTTGAGTTTGATAGATTTAAAATCTGTATCAATGGTAAAAAGGCTAATTCAATTATGGGTCGAGTCAGATTTTCAAGCATCAAAAACAAATCGAAAAGTGTCTGAAGCTGATTTACTTAATTATATGAAAACAAAGACGAATGCAAAAGGTATTAGAAGAAATGGTTTTGAACGTTTGGAAAATGCATTACGCAATGGTCAGACAGGACTTTTAATTGAAGTATTGAAAAAGTAAAAAATAGGTGCTTGCCCTCGTAAATTTACGAGGGCAAAATTTTATGTAAAAGTTGCATTCTTATATTGGAGGAAAATTATGCCGGCAGATAAGGAATCAATTAAGGTCACATTTTTTGATGAGAAATTTAAAAATCTTTTACGTGACTATTATAGTTACGGTTTTGGTCGTTTGAGTAATGAAAACGAGGTGAAGGAAGCAACTCAGGATATAGACCGAGAGCGCTTGAGCAATATATTTCGAGATGATATGAAATGGGAAAATTCTGGAGATAAGGTTAGTCTTACTACATCAAAATATTCGCAGGAAATGGATGTAAATCCGTTCCATAAGGTATATCACTTTTGCAAATATAAATCAGAAGATTCTGCATTTTTCTTTCACACAATGGCGGCCTTAAGCAGCCAGTTATGTGTGGGAGATGATGCATATGAGATACTCGCTAGAAATAGAGAATGTGAAGGTAAGACCACGAAATCTGGAGAAGATTTCTTATCAGAATACGAGTATATGAGAAAAAAAGATCTGAAAAAGAAAGAGTACAAAACGTCTGATTTGATCAATTTTTATCCAAAGATATTGGAAGTAAAAGGAAAAACATCAAATGACAACAATATCAATAAAAAATATAATTTGAAATTACAGGAATTAAGTTCACTTGGCATCATCAGACAGACACAGCGCATCGGTCTAAAGGGGAAAAAGGGAGACCGCAAATGGAGTGTAGATGGCTTGCCAACAATTAGAAGATTGTTAGATGAAGGAAAAAAGGCAAACAAAGATTTTGAATTCCATGTGCAGTGTCTGCTTGATTTTTATTCGAAGTATTACATGTTTGGTGAGGTTGGTGTGTTTTTGCTAGACAGAATGGAAAATAGCAGCATGAGTCCGTTTCGCTTGAAGCATGAACATTATATGCAGGCATTAAATGATTATAATTGTATTGATCTGCTTTATGCAATTGAGCAAGGCAAGTGGTGCAGAATCCAGTATAAGCATGGAATGAATGGAGAAAAAATAGAGCTTCTTTGTTATCCGATTGAGATCAGAGTTGGATTTCGCAATGGAAGAGAATCACTAGTTTATTATGAGCCGTTTAAGGAGTGCTATACGACATTACGTTTGGAATTCATCGAGTCAATTTATTATTGTGAAGATCAGGAGATAAGACAAGTATTGCAAAAATATGATGAGCGTTATACGAATGAATTTATTGATATGGAAATAGAAAACGCCAGAAGATCTATCAAAAACTCATGGGGGATATCAACTACAGTTGGTCAGCAGAAAAATGCAATGACTCCAGCCATTTTGCATAAGGTAAAGATGCGAATTGCATTTGATCCGAAGATGGAAGGCTTTATTCGAAGACGTTTGCAAAGGGAGTGCCGTTTGGGACAGGTAGTAGTAAATGAGACGGAGGGTTATATTGATTTTGAAGTTGAGGTGACGGATGCAGGAGAATTAATTCCATGGGTGAGGAGTTTTTACTGTCGAATTATTTCTTGTGAAGGTATTCCAGAGGATCGCTTCGAAATGAAAAAAGATGTAGAAATGATGCTTCAAAGGATAAAGCCGGACTATGAGGAAAAAAGAAAAGACTTGTCTAGCAGTATGATATCACAATTGAAGTTACAAAAGGATAGATGGCAGATTCCAAATGAAATTCAAACAGTATTTCCAAAAGGAACTCCTGCTCAGATACATAGTAAGATTTTTCATGAAATATTCAGTGCTCGATATTATATTATAGCAGAGTCGTTAATGCAAAAATATAGATATAATATGAGTGGTGACAGTTTCGCAGAAGAAAAGAGGAACAAACAAATTATAAGAGCGGCAGTGAGAAAATGTGAAAAGCAAATTGGGGAGAATACCGGACGTAATATCAATGGGGATGTGAAAGCTCTGCTGGAAGATCCTCAGTATGGGTTTGTGATTAAGAAGGAAAACAGCAAAGAGTCAGTTAATGACAGAAAGCACAGTGAAAAATATAATTTTTATGAGTTAACAGGAAAGATTCTGGATATGGAGGAGCCTGCTTTTTATAAAGATATTATTCCATTATCAGAAATAGAAAAAAGGTGGTTGTTATCGGTACTAGATGATTCAAAAGTCGATTATTTCTTAAATAGAGAAGAAATAAATGCAGTTAAAAAAAGCATACAGGAAAATGTTTTTACTGATAAAACTTTTTATGATAAAGCTGAACATATTCATATGGAAGTGCTTCCTATGAAATATGTTAAATGTTTTGATCAGTATCATATACAGGATAACCGTAAGGAAAAAGAGTATGTGATGATGTTAGCCAAGGCGATTATAGATAGAAAAACCGTCTTTATCCGATATCATACATTAACTGGCAAGATAAAGGAAGGAAATTATAACCCAATTTTATTAGAGTTCTCAAAGGACCATAATCGTTTTCAGGGATATTTTGAAATTTCTAAAACAAATAAAATAGTGATTTTTAATCTGTCGAATATACAGAATGTTGAGGATACTGAAGAAAAATTCGATATTGAGCAGGCTAAGATGAATTTACAAAATTACTTGAATTGGCAAGGGCTTTCTACAGAAATTCAGTTTAGCGATGAAAAGAATACTGCGGATCGAATTTTGACAGAACTTGCCCCATGGAAGAAGAAATGCACATATGATAAAAATAGTGGAATTTATCAGCTCAAAATTGATTATCAAAAATCAGATCAGTTGGATTTGGTGATTCGTCTTATGGGATATGGATCAACAATTCAATTTAAAAAGGAAGACGATCCAATCTATATTGAAACCAAAAGAAGGCTTGAATGCCAATTGAAGCATATGGCAGAAAATGAATGCAAGTGAAGATAATTGTAAGCAGCTGTAAAAGAAAAATGCAGCTGCTTTTTCTATGTGAAAATTGGATACCGTTTTTTCCTGATATTGAAATGCGAAAAAATTGGAAATCCAATATAATGAACTCACAGTTAAGGATAAAACATCAAATAAAGAGAAGGGAGACAAACATATGTCAAAGAGTTTTAAAGAATGCGCAGTAGAAATTGCAAAGGAAGCAGCATGGGCAGGATTTGTAGTAGCAGCGACAACCGCAGTTGAACTGACCCTTTCTGAAATACGAAATAATAGTCAGGACGATGACGATGATGAGGACGATGACGAGTATTATTAATGAGTAAGGAAAAAGATAGGAGGATGATGTAATGAAGAAGAATGCAAAGAATGAGTCAGCAAAGGCTTCAAAGAGAAATCAAAGTACTTGGAAGATTGATGTTACGAGTAAAGGTAATACTAAAATACGCGGAAAAAATGAAAATGTAGCCAATACCAATATCACAGTAAATATAAATGTAGCTCAAAATAGTGACATTAAAACAAAATGCATCGTAGGAGAAATGTTGAGAGTTCATAGCTATTTAAAATATAAGGATGATTTGTAGCAGGAAGTTAAAGTTTTTGATAAAATTGATAATACTAGAAAGGGGGTGTAATTATGGCAACTGAGTTATTAAGCCTTTTGGGTCATGCGGTTGTTGATGCTGTGGTAATTGTTGTTAAGAGTAAATCTGGAAAGTAATAGAAAGTGAAGAAAAGAACATGCCCCGGTCTGTATGGCTGGAGCATGTTCTTTCTGCATAGATACGTATGGCATATGTGAATTGAAAAGAATAATATGGTTTTAATACCAATACTCCATCAATTCTTGTGTAGTAACAAATCCCATCCCTTTATAAATCTTAAACGCAGCTTCATTTTCCTCTGTCACATGAAGTGTAACTGGGAAGGTGATCTCTGGCTTTTGCAAAAGCACGTTTACTGCATCGCGGCCATAGCCTTTTCCCTGATATTCAGGATGAATTGCAAGTCCATAGAGATTTGTCTGGTCTGGTTGGATTGAGGTTAATACAAGGCCGACAATTGTACCGCCTGCAGCAATGCACCAGATGGTTTCTCCAGTATCAAATGACTGCTCTAAGAATGCGATGGAATCTTCTTTTTCCATATCGAAGGCGGCACTGTGAACTGCGACAAGTGCAAGTAAGTCATCTTTTGTTGCCGGATAAAGAGTAACGGTGGCATTATTTTCTGCAATTGCAGCATCCCCAGCCACCTCAGGTCTTTTCTCTAACCTCATCAAATGCTCTGTTCCACTATATTCACAATCTAATACTTCCATTGTCATCAGCGCATCATAGCTGTTTCCATCTGGATAGAAGCATACTGGAGTTTCCTCGTATCCTTCCATAAGCTTCTGGAACAGACTTGTGAAAGCACCCTGGCAGCGATGAGCAGGACTTGTGAAGGCGCTAACCTCGAGATAATCCTCAAGATCATAGCAAAAAAGTACACTGATGAGCTTTGGATTTTTTGAAGACTGATAATATAAATATGCAGTGCCGTCTTCTTCATTCAAATCTGGTACGGCAAGTTCAAGCTGCTCATAGCGGATACAGTCATCAATAAGCTCACGGATGGAAGCTTTATCCTTTTCTGTCAATTCAGTAAATTCTTTTATTTTAATCATGGAATACCTTTAACCTTTCTGCAGCAGATACCATAGGAATCTGTCTGCGCTTACAAACTGCAGTCAGTATACCATGAGTAGACAGAAAAAGACAAGAGATTCCTGAAAACAGTGGTTATTTATTTAGATTCAACGTCTGTAAGCCGTGACCGGAAAAATCGCCTTGAAAGTGCCTTCCATGAGAATGGAATGACTGGATACAGATAAGGATAGCCGCTTATTGTCTTGTTGCAGATCATAGAGCTGATAAACAAAATAACACCTGCTGCAAAGCCCCAGAAGTCGAAAATAGCAGTTAAAATAAGAGTCAGTATTCTCATAAATTTGAGTGCATAACCAAATTCGTAGCTTGATTGTGTATAATTGGCTACAAAAATAAATGCCATATAGACCATAGATTCCGAATTGAACCAGCCAGATTTAACTGAAAACTCACCTAAGACAATACCAGCTGTGATGCTAAGAGGTGTGGACAGCATATTTGGTGTGTTTACAGCTGCAAGACGAAGACCATCAAGTGCCAGCTCTAAAATAAGAAGCTGTAAAATGATGGGAACATTGATATTATCTTTTATAGCAATGAATGATAACCAATCAGGAAGCATTGTTGGGTGCATGGTAGAAAGCAGATACAAAACGGGAACAAAATATGTCATGAGTGCAATCAGAGCTCTTGTTAGACGAAGGTAGGTGCCGGTGAGCGGAGGAAAATAATAATCGTCTGCTTCCTCAACAATATCAAACAAAGAAGAAGGAAGAATCATGGCACTTGGAGAGTTATCAACAAGTATTATCAGATTGCCCTCAAATACGGCAGCGCATGCAGCGTCAGGGCGTTCTGTAAATTTAAATTTGGGAAATGGATTAAACCATTTGTATGGAAAAATACATTCAGCTAAACTTTCCTGGTTCATAGTAAGTGATTGTACAGTGATATTTTGAATCCGTTTCCGTATAGATGATAAAAGCTTTTTATCAACAAGATCGTCTAAATAGCATAAGCAGATATCTGTTTTGGAGCGTGTTCCAGCCTGCTGCATTTCCATGATTAGCTTCGGATCGCGGATTCGCCGCCGTATCAAGGCAGTATTACATACAAGTGTTTCAACAAAACCGTCGCGAGAGCCGCGCATGGTTTTATCTTTGTCAGGTTCAGATATGCTTCTTGCAGGGTAGCTGCGGCAGTCTATTATAAAAAGCTGATCATAGCCATCTATAATAAGAAGGCTCATTCCCTTTAATAGCGAGGTGACGGCAGGCGCAAAGTTTGCTTCAAGTTTGATTTCACAGTAGGGAAGCAAGAGGGTCAAAAAAGAAGATGCATCCGTTGGAAAATCTTCAGGCTGTTTGAAGGAGTCTGTTTTTTTAAACATAAATTCCAAAAGCTTTTCAAGCGTGTCGCTTTTGACAAAGCCATCAATGCAGTAAATAGCAGCTTTGTGTCCTTTTAATTCAATGACACGTGTGATAAGATCAAAGCTTTTGTTGATACAAAGAAGCTTGGAAAGATAGTTCATGTTGATATCTATATTTTTTGAAAGTTTTTCCATAATTGTAGTCCTTTCTAGTGGATCTTGTTTTAGTTTTTACCTATTTGAAGCGAATATGCTTTGAATCATTTTCCATTTTGGACAAAAATGTTAAAATATGGAATAAAATTTGTCGGTGATTTGTAGTTAAAAAAAGATTTTACACATGTAGCAGTAAGTTACAAAAAATCAATAAAAGTCGATTGCACATCAAATTAAATGAGATTAAAGGGCAAAAGAGATTAAATTCGCACGGATCAACATTAAATTTGTCACTTGACAATGAAACTAAACATTGTTATGATTAGTCGTGCAGGCAGCCAAAAAAATATTTGGGATGTTTGCAGCGAAAGCGTTGAATCGGAAGGATACAAGGGTGATTACATGAGTAATAAAGTTGTTTTTTCATTGTTGGTAGATAATGAAGCCGGTGTGCTGAGCCGCGTTGCCGGATTATTCAGCCGCAGAGGTTATAACATTGACAGCCTGACGGTTGGAGAGACACAGGATAAGTGTCACTCCAGAATGACAGTTGTGGCAGAGGGTGAGCCAGAGGTGCTTGAGCAGATTGAAAAGCAGCTCGCAAAGCTGGTAGATGTATCAAAGATTCAGATGCTGCCTGCTGATGCGTCTGTCTGTAGAGAATTGATTTTGATTAAGGTAGCAGCAAAACCGGAGGAAAGAGCGCAGGTAATTGCGATTGCAGATATCTTCCGTGCAAAGATCGTAGATGTCGGAGAAGAATCTATGATGATTGAGCTTACCGGAAATGAAAGCAAGCTGGATGCTTGCACAAAGCTTCTTGAGAAGTTTACGATACTTGAGTTAGCAAGAACTGGTATCACAGGTTTGTCAAGAGGTTCTGAAAATAGCCTTTCCTAATGGAAATGCTTTAAAACATATCAATAGTTATATTAAAACGCGACATTGCAACTCTCTAATTTTAGAGTCTTGTTTTGCATATTTAGTAGGGCAGTTGCTCTACAACACTATATGGAGGATAAAGTTATGGCAACAATTTATTATCAGAAGGACTGCAACCTGTCTTTACTGGAGGGTAAGACCATTGCAATTATCGGATATGGCAGCCAGGGACATGCACATGCAAAGAACGCAAAGGAATCTGGATGCAATGTCATTATTGGTCTGTACAAGGGATCCAAGTCTTGGGCAAAGGCAGAAGCAGAAGGATTTGAAGTATATACAGCAGCAGAGGCTACTAAGAGAGCAGATATTGTCATGATTCTGATTAATGATGAGAAGCAGGCAGCTATGTACAATGAGAGTGTAGCTCCGAACTTAAGACCAGGTATGATGTTAATGTTCGCTCATGGCTTTGCAATCCATTTCAATCAGATCGTTCCGCCGGCAGATGTTGATGTTACAATGATCGCACCGAAGGGACCAGGTCACACAGTACGTTCAACTTATCAGGAAGGCAAGGGTGTTCCGTGTCTGATCGCTGTTCATCAGAATGCTACTGGTAAGGCACATGATCTGGCACTGGCTTACGCTTTGGCTATCGGCGGCGCAAGAGCAGGTGTTCTGGAGACAACATTCCGTCAGGAGACTGAGACTGACTTGTTCGGTGAGCAGGCAGTTCTTTGCGGTGGTGTTTGTGCACTTATGAAGACTGGTTATGAGGTACTTGTTGAGGCAGGTTATGAGCCAGAGTCAGCTTATTTTGAGTGTATTCATGAGATGAAGCTGATCGTTGATTTGATCAATGAGTCTGGTTTCGCTGGAATGAGATATTCCATCTCCAATACTGCTGAGTATGGTGATTACATCACTGGACCGAAGATCATTACTGAGGATACTAAGAACGCAATGCGTAAGGTTCTGGCTGATATCCAGAGCGGAGCATTCGCTAAGGAATGGCTGTTAGAGAGTAAGGTTGGTATGCCACACTTCTTGGCTATGAGACGTATGCAGGCTGAGCATCCAGTTGAGAAGGTTGGCGAGGAGTTAAGAAGTCTGATGAGCTGGAAGGATACAAAGAAGCTGATCGACAACTAATTTGATACAACAGCTGCAAAGCAGCGATTAAGCCCCTAAGGGGCGGTTTTACTCACTTTATAAAAATTTTAGGGACTGGTAGAGAAATCTGCCAGTCTTTTTTTCGAAAAATCTTGTTTTTCTTTCGTGTATCAAGTATACTACAAGGGATATGAAAAACCGATAGGTAATGACTGGATCTATTTGTGCAGCAGGCTGGCTGCTGATCAGTCAATAAAATAGAAAGATTAAGGAGTTTTCGTTATGGCAAATCAGAATGCAAATGATAATGATACAAATGTAATAAATGCGGATAATAATAGCAGCAATGTAAATAGCAATAGAAATGATGATCATGATGCATATGAGAAGGTCTGCTATGTCTGCCGCAGACCAGAGAGCAAGGCAGGAAAGATGATCACAATCTCTCCAGATATTACTATATGTAATGATTGTATGCAAAAAGCATTTAATCAGGTTAACAGTGGTAATTTCCCAAAAATGTTTGGAATCCCAGAGGGATTTCCATTTGCTGGGATGTCAGATGATCTGATGAATATGATGAGTGGCATGAATATGGGAATGCCGGAAAAACAAAAAATTAAGAAAAAGAAGCCAGATGATCAGGTAAAGCCAATTGATTTAAAGGCAATTCCGTCCCCGCATCAGATTCATGCAAGCTTAAATGAGTATGTTGTAGGTCAGGAGCACGCAAAGAAAGTTATGTCTGTGGCTGTATACAATCATTACAAAAGAGTGGCAGCGCTTCAGCAAAAAAAGGATGTTGAGATTGAAAAATCAAATATGCTTATGATTGGACCAACAGGAAGCGGTAAAACATATCTGGTTAAGACATTAGCGAAGCTTCTTGATGTGCCGCTTGCTATTGCAGATGCAACATCTCTTACGGAAGCTGGCTATATCGGTGATGATATTGAGAGTGTTATCAGTAAGCTTCTTGCAGCAGCAGACAATGATGTGGAGAAAGCACAGACGGGAATTGTGTTTATTGATGAGATTGATAAGCTTGCAAGAAAGAGAGAGACAAATCATCGTGATGTAAATGGTGAGAGTGTTCAGCAGGGTCTGTTAAAGCTTCTTGAAGGTGCTGAGGTAGAAGTTCCTGTTGGTGCATCAAGCAAGAATGCGATGGTGCCTATGGTAACGGTAGATACGACTAATATTTTATTTATCTGTGGCGGCGCTTTTCCAGATCTTGATCAGGTCATTCGCGAGCGTCTGGCAAAGAAATCTTCGATGGGCTTTAATGCAGAGCTTAAAGATCACTATGATAATGAGAAGAATATTTTTCGCTATGTTGAGACAGAGGACCTTAGAAACTTTGGTATGATTCCAGAGTTTTTGGGACGTCTTCCGATTGTCTTTACATTGGATGCACTTGATGAGAAGATGCTGACAAGAATTTTGAGTGAGCCAAAGAATGCACTTTTAAAGCAGTACAGAGAGCTTCTTGCAATGGATGAAGTAGATCTTATATTTGAGCCGGATGCACTTGAGGCAATTGCTGCAAAGGCATTAAAAAAGGATACGGGAGCCAGAGCGCTTCGTGCCATTATTGAAGATTTTATGCTCGATATCATGTATGAGATTCCAAAGGATGATAATATTGGCCGTGTACGTATTACACGCGCTTACGTGGAGCATACAGGCGGACCTGTGATAGAACTTAGAGGACAGGAACCGCTTAGACTGGCGAGTGAAAACTGATCTATAAAAATATAATCCATATAATAAGAAAAAGGTGTCAAAACAGTTTAAAGTCTGTTTTTGACACCTTATTTTTAATTATTTGCTTCGTGTTCTGATTTGCTTTTCTTTCGATATGCACTCGGAGAGAGACCTGTAATTTTCTTAAATGTCTGTGAGAAATAGCCAGATGAAGCAAATCCACAGGAACTGCTGATTACAGACATAGAATAATCAGTTGTGGCCAGCAGTTTTTCAGCTTTTTTGACACGTGCCTGCATAAGATAATTGATTGGAGAAATGCCATATTCATCGGTAAATGCGTGAACAAGATAATATTTGTTGACATGAGAAAATTTTGCCAGCTGTTCTAGTGTGATATCTTCCTCACAGTTTTGATCAAGATAACGGCGGACAGAATCACATAGATGAGAAGCCTTTTTGTTGGCTGGAGTAAGAATTGTTGAGAAATTCGTCTGGCGTCCAAAAAGAACAATAAGAATTTCCATTAAATCTTGACATATAGCTTCATGCCCAGGTGCACGTGTTTCAATTTCTCTTAGCATCATCTGTAAATAGAAAACCATCGTATCCTTAATTTCTTTAAAATTAACAATACAAAAATTAGAATGATCATTTTCAGACGAAAGTTCCAGACCTTCAATGCCAAGCACAATATATTTCATTGGATGGGAGCGAAGTCCAAGCTCAGTGTGTGAAATATTTGGATTGATGATAATTAAATCATTTGCTTTAACAGGAAAGATATTGTCTTCTACCTGAAACTGTCCAATTCCTTCAAGAACATAAAAAAGCTCAGAACAATAGTGTGTATGAGGTGTGCTAAGCCAGTCGCCGCTGTAGGTAGCGGAGGAGATATAAAGAAGCTTAGCCTTGTTTCGGATTAAATATTCTTTTGTAATTGAGATGTCGTAACGTTCATCTGCCATAAAATCTCCTTTCTGTAAAAAAGAATCGTCGTAATGCTATGATAGCATAGAAAAAAAGAAAAGTTTATAATAAATTGTTATAAATTTAAAGAATATTGCTGAGCAATATCAATAAGGTTAATGCGTAAAACTGTTAAAATATACGATAAAATAGTAATTCAATTCGGGAAAAAATATAAAATGCTGAAAAGTATAGACTTAAAATTGCAAAAAATCGCTTGAAACAGCAAGATAATAACAAAATAGAGCAATATAAAAGTAGAAATAAGGAGATGGGAAAGTTATAATAAGATCATCAAAAACAGAAAAACAAATTTTTAAGGAGGAATTTATTATGAGAAAGAAATTAACGGCAGTCCTTCCAGCAGCAGCTATGTTTGCATATGCACTCGCAGGAACTACAGGAATTGCACAGAATGTTTACGCAGCAGATGAAGAGGAGACATTAACCGTATGGTGTTGGGATCCTACATTCAACGTATATGCAATGAAGCAGGCTGAGGCTGCATATCAGAAGGATCATCCTAATTTTAAGCTTGACATTCAGGAGAAGGTTTATTCTGATATTGAGCAGAGCTTGATTACAGCAGCTGAGGCTGGTACATATGATACATTGCCAGATATCTTTTTAATGCAGGATTATTCTTTCCATAAGAATGTAACTAATTATCCAGAGATTTTCACTGAGTTAACAGATTCAGGAATTGATTTTTCAAAGTTTTCAGCAGGTAAGCTGGCAGACTCTACAGTAGATGAAAAGAATTATGGTGTTCCGTTTGATAATGGTGCAACCATCATGGCAATTCGTTCTGATATGGTAGAGAAGGCTGGACTTAAAGTAGAGGATTTCATGGATACTACATGGTCTGAGTTTATCGAGCTTGCAAAGAAGGTAGTAGAGGCAAATGATGTCCCGATGCTGACAAGTTCAGGCGGTTCAGAGATCGTAATCGAAATGCTGCAGTCTGCAGGCGCATCCCCTATTGTAGATGGCGAAGTTAAACTTGTAGATAACGAAGCACTTAAGGCAGCAATTGAAGTATATAAGCAGCTGATCGATGAGGGTATCATGGTAGACTACACTGACTGGGATCAGTACATTGCTTCCATGAATAAGGGAACAGCAGCAGGCGTTATTCAGGGTTGCTGGATCATGTCTTCCATTCAGGCAGCAGAGGATCAGTCTGGTAAGTGGGCAATTGTAAATATGCCGGCACTTGATGATATCGAGGATGCAACAAACTACGCAAACTGTGGTGGTGCAAGCTGGGCAGTATCTTCTAACTGCAAGAATACAGAGCTTGCTTTTGATTTCTTAAGTTCTACTTTTGGTGCAGATGTTGAGCTTTATGATGATCTGCTTGTAAACGCAGGTGCAATTGCAAGTTATCTGCCAGCTGCAGAGTCTGATGTATACAATGAGACTTCTGATTTCTACGGCGGACAGGCTGTATATAAGGATATCGTTGAATTTGCAGGACAGGTTCCGGGAATTGATTATGGCGCATATTATTCTGATATCAGAAGTGCACTGACGGATGCTGTTACAAATGTGGTTCAGAATGATGCTGACATTGATGAAGAGATTCAGAATGCACAGGATACCGTTGAGTTTAACATTAGCGAGTAATTAAGGAAATTCTGGTACCGGGAATGCAGTGCGTTCCCGGTATATTTTTATCACCATATTTGCCATAAAAATTGAATTTCTGCTTTAATACAGACATCTACAGAAAGCATTTTTGCATGGCTCTGAATAATTACAAAATAGAAAGGCGTGGTTAACGTGAAAAGACAAAAAGCAAAGATGAGCCTGGAAAAAAGACATAATCTTACAGGATGGGTTTTCTTGATTCCGGCCGCACTTCTCATTTTTATATTCTGCTTTTATCCAATGGTGCAGGCATTTGTGCTTTCTTTTTCAAAAAAGGGTACAGGTGGTGCAAGTACTTTTGTAGGATTAGCAAATTACAAGAGAATCTTGAAGGATAAAACATTCCAACAATGCTTGTTTAATACTGTATTTTACTTTTTGATCCAAGTGCCGATTATGTTAATTTTGGCACTTTGTCTGGCACAGATTCTGAATAATCCCAAGATTAAAGGAAAAAGTATTTTCCGTACATTGATATTCCTTCCATGTGCGACATCACTTGTATCATATTCTATGATTTTCAAATCCTTGTTTGCGCAGGATGGTCTTGTTAACAATGTTATAGCAGCGATTGGTTTGACACCAGTAAATTGGTTCCAGGATGCATGGGCAGCACGCTTTGTAATTGTAATTGCATTGATTTGGCGATGGACTGGCTACAATATGGTATTTTATCTTGCTGGATTGCAGAATATTGATTATTCAGTCTATGAGGCAAGCTACATTGATGGCGCAAGTCCATTCAAGCAGTTTACACGTATCACCATTCCACTGTTAAAGCCGACCATTTTGTTAACTGCAATTATGTCCACATCAGGAACATTGCAGTTGTTTGATGAGTCAGTGAACCTGACGGGCGGAGGTCCAGGAAAATCGACTATGACACTGGCACATTATGTTTATAATATTTCCTTTGTAGAGACACCAAAATTTAATTATGCCGCAGCAATTTCAGTATTTATTTTGGTAAGCGTGGCAATTCTGTCAGCGATTCAGATGAAAGTAGGTGATAAACGTGACTAAAGTAAAAACAACAATATCCTATGTGATTTTGGTTCTTGCAAGTTTTCTGTCAGCGTTTCCTCTATATTATATGATATCAGGTGCGACAAACGCCAGCATCGACATTGTTAGAGGAAAGCTGATTCCTGGAACTCATCTGTTGGAAAATTATAGGACATTGATTGAGACACAAAATTTAGGTCTTGCAATGTTTAACTCTTTTAGAAATGCGATTGTAATAACGGTAATCTCACTTCTTGTCTGCTCAATTGCAGGTTACGGTTTTGAGATTTATCATGATAAGGGAAAGGATATTTTAATGAATATCCTGCTGCTTGCAATGATGCTTCCATTTGTTGCTATTATGATTCCATTATTTAAGCTGTTTGCATCATGGAAGCTTGTAAATACTTGGATTGCACTGGCATTGCCTTCTATTTCAACGCCATTTTTGATTATGATGTTCCGTCAGGCAGCAAGATCTTTCCCTCATGATATTATTGAGGCTGCACGATTAGAGGGATTAAGCGAGATTAAGATTTTCTTTACGATGTTTATTCCTGTTATGAAATCTACCTATGGTGCAGCTATGACGGTAACATTTATGAATGCATGGAACAATTATCTGTGGCCAACAATTATCCTTCAGGATAAAAATGAGGTTACAATGCCGATGTTAGTAGCAAATTTAAAGAGTGGCTATAGTGTAGATTACGGAATGTTGATGTTAGGTGTACTGATCTGTACACTGCCGACAGCGATTATTTTCCTTTGTCTGCAGAAGAGCTTTGCAAATGGAATTGCAGGAGCAGTAAAATAATGAAAAATCAGATGAAAAATAAGTATTGTCTGGATGAAAAAGATTGGCAAAGGGCAAAGGCTGCGCTTACACTGGCAAAAAATTTTGGCCTGATTCCTGATGATACTGTAGAAGCATTAGAAGAGCGCCGCAAAGAAAAAAATGAAGAGAACAGGCATAAACAGGAAAAAGGGGAATTGTTTTATGGGCCATATTTTTATACCCCACCGATGTATCTTCAATATGAGCTTACAAGATTTCGCCTGGATTTCGTACAGCCATCTGAAAAAATTAAGCAGCTAGGTGTTTGCCCATCCTTTACACGGGAAGAAAGATTGAATTTTTATGAAAATAATCATGATCTTTTTGGACGTTACCATGGAGATTATTTCCCATTTGAGGATGTAGAGCAGATCATTGAGAAAAGATTGAGAGAGGAAGCATATGACAAACTCATTCAGAACATATTATGTCAGTCAGATTGACGGAAATGATACAAATGATGGTTTGAGCAAATCATCTGCATTTGCAACTTTGTTTGCCATCAATCGTTTGACGCTTCAGCCAGGAGATCGTGTACTTTTAGCCAGAGGATCAGTTTTTGAGGGACAGTTTTTACAGATCAAAGACAGTGGAACAAAAGAATCTCCTATTGAGATTGGTGCATACTTGCCAGAAAATTGCGAGAAATTTTATGAGGAAGTATTGCCGGTGATTGCAGCAAATGGACAGGGAATTTGGTATCAGGATTATGGCACAGAATTAGATTCACCAACACATATGTATCAGGGATATGTGTCATCTGCAGTATTGCTGTACGATGCAGAATATATCTGGATTCATGATATTGAGATTACAAACAGTGCAGAGAACATCATCGGAGAAACGTACAGTGCACCTTATAAGATGAATCGTACAGGAGTTGCTGTTGCTGCAAGGGACAAGGGAGTAAGAAGTGGTATTCACCTGCAGAATCTTTATGTTCATGACGTTCATGGAAATGTTTACGATAAGCATATGAATAATGGCGGCATTTACATGACAGCATTAAAGCCGGCAAATGAAGATATGACAGGTGATGCTCGTTTTTGTGATGTTATAGTAGAAGGCTGTTTTGTATATCGTACAAGCCGCTGGGGAATTGCAGTTGGCTATACATATGCACATGATAAATTTCAGGGAGCTATATTGGACGAAAAAGCATTCCTTAAGTATGGTCATGAACATATGGTGATTCGCAATAATTATGTTAAGGAAGCAGGTGGAGATGGCATTACAGCTATGTATGCGCTTCGTCCGCTTGTGGAACACAATATGACAGATTGTATAGCACAGGAAATTAATGATCGTATTTATTGCTGTCCAAAAAATCGTGCAGGAAAGGTAGCGGCAGCCATTTGGCCGTGGAAATGTAAAGATGCGCTGTTTCGTTACAATGAAGCAGCGGATACGAGATTAAATCAGGATGGAATGGCTTATGATGCAGATTCTGGAGATGGAACAACATATGAATATAATTACAGCAGACAAAATGAAGGCGGATGTGTAATGTTTTGTCTTGATGAAGCAATTCATAATACTTTCAGTCACAATGTAAGCTATGATGATCTTGGAGGAACAATAAGTCCATCCTTGAATCCTGATGCATTGCTTTCTCATAATATTTTCTATGTCAGAGAAGGTGTTCCATTTGTGAGAAATCAGATGGGCGGAGGAAACTATACTGAGGAAGAAAACAGGATTATTGTGTTGAAATAGTAGCAGTAAAACAAAAAGAGAATAAGAAAATTTTCTATAGGAGGATAACGTAAGATGAGCCAGACAAAGGGAAGAGTTACGATTCCGACCAATCTAGACGTTGTACCAGAAACAATTGAACTAATGAAGCGCTGGGGAGCGGATGCAATACGTGACTGTGATGGAACTGAATTTCCAGAGGAATTGACAAAAACGGGTGCAAAAATTTATGCGACTTATTATACAACAAGAAAAGATAATGAGTGGGCAAAGGCAAATCCAGATGAGGTGCAGCAGTGTTATGTGATGACAGCCTTTTATACAGCGGTTGACAAAGAGCTTTCTATTCCGCTTATGAAGGGAATATCAGATGAACTGATGATGGTCAATACAAGAGATGATATCAAAAGATGGTGGGAAGTCATTGACCGTTCAACAGGTGAGATCGTGCCGACAACGAATTGGAATTATCAGGAAGATACTGGCTGTGTGATGATCTGCGACGCTGTGCCATTCCATGAATATACGGTTAGCTTTTTAGCATATATTATCTGGGATCCAGTTCATATGTATAATGCAGTAACAAATGAATGGAAGGATTTTGAGCATCAGATTACTTTTGATGTGCGCCAGCCAAAGACACATAAGTATTCATTAGAGCGTCTTCGCAAGTATTGTGAAGAACATCCATATGTGAATGTTATTCGTTATACAACATTTTTCCATCAGTTTACTCTTATGTTTGACGAGTTAAAGAGAGAAAAATATGTGGATTGGTATGGTTATTCTGCATCAGTCAGTCCTTATATTTTAGAGCAGTTTGAAAAAGAGGTGGGTTATCCATTCCGTCCGGAGTATATAATCGATCAGGGCTATTATAATAACCAGTATCGCGTTCCGAGCAAGGAATTTAAAGATTTCCAGGCATTCCAGCGCAGAGAAGTCGCAAAGCTGGCAAAGGAAATGGTAGATATTACTCATGAGTGCGGTAAAGAAGCCATGATGTTTTTGGGCGATCATTGGATTGGGACAGAACCGTTTATGGAAGAGTTTGCTACAATTGGACTTGATGCAGTTGTAGGAAGTGTTGGAAATGGAAGTACATTACGCCTGATTTCTGATATTAAGGGCGTAAAATATACAGAAGGCCGTTTCTTGCCTTACTTCTTCCCAGATACATTCCATGAGAATGGAGATCCAGTGAAGGAAGCAAAGGAAAACTGGATTACAGCAAGACGTGCGATTTTAAGAAAACCGATTGATCGTATCGGATATGGCGGATACTTAAAATTGACACTCGATTTCCCTGAATTTTTACAGTACGTTGAGGATGTATGCAATGAGTTTCGTGAGCTATATGAAAATGCAAAGGGAACGACACCATATTGCGTGAAAAAAGTTGCAGTGCTCAATAGCTGGGGCAAGATTCGCAGTTGGGGATGTCATATGGTACATCATGCACTGTATCAGAAGCAAAATTATAGCTATGCTGGAATTATTGAGGCACTTAGCGGAGCACCATTTGATGTTTGCTTCATTTCATTTGATGATATTCTTCAAAATCCGCAGATATTAAAGGATATTGATGTTATTATCAATGTTGGAGATGGTGACACAGCTCATACTGGTGGAAGTATTTGGGAAAATCCCAAAATCTCATCTGCAATTCGTGAATTTGTTTATAATGGAGGTGGATTTATTGGTGTTGGCGAACCATCTGGTCATCAATTCCAGGGTCATTTCTTACAGCTGGCGGATTTGATTGGTGTTGAGAAAGAGACAGGATTTACTTTGAATTACGATAAGTATAACTGGGAAGAACATCAGGATCATTTCATTCTTGCCGATACAACAAAGCCGGTAGATTTTGGAGAGGGAAAGAAGAGTATGTACGCATATGCCGGTACAGAAATTCTTGTACAGCGTGAAAAGGAAGTACAGATGGCTGTAAATGAGTTTGGTAAGGGTCGAAGCGTATATATTAGCGGTCTGCCATATAATTTTGAGAACAGCCGTATCTTATATCGAAGCATTTTGTGGAGTGCGCATGGTGAGGCTGTTTTAAATCAGTGGTTTAGTACAAACTTTAATGTAGAAGTCCATGCTTATGTAAAGAATGGAAAATTCTGCGTGGTGAATAATACTTATGAGCCACAGAAGACTACTGTTTACCGCGGTGACAAAAGCAGCTTTGAGTTGGAAATGGCGCCGAATGAGATTAAGTGGTACATGATTTAATAGAATAAAAAAAGACTTTCTAAAACAATCATAACGTACATATGCTAGTATGACGAGATTTGTTTTAGGGAGTCTTTTTTGAACTGTCAGGATCAGATTTATTCAGAGGAATATATTGATTTTATTGGGAATCGAAGTCTTATTGAGTCAAAGTATACGCTTGATTGCAAACAGCCATTAGGTGCTAGGTTTGCATCTCTTTACCTGAAGCTTTCGGATGGATATGAAGATGGAACTGTCTATGGCTATTATAACATTCCAAAGCTGTTTGGTTTGCAGGATACAGGAAGTATGGAATCATCTGGTATTTTGCAGGTAAGGGAAAATCCAGATCTTAAGCTTGATGGAAGTGGTGTTTTGATTGGATTTGTGGATACGGGAATTGATTATGCAGGTTCCATTTTTCTAAAACAAGATGGAACAACTAGAGTAACAGCAATCTGGGATCAGACAATACCGGCCGGAAGCCCAATCAGACTACCTGCGCAGCCAGAGCTTCCAGAGACGCCAGAGAACATTACAAGAACGCCGGAAGGATTTTTATATGGAAGCGAATTTACGCATGAGCAGTTAAACGCAGCAGTAAAAATGGAAGATGCTTATGAAGGAATTTCGTCAAGGGATGAAAATGGGCATGGAACTTTTTTGGCTTCTATAGCGGCAGGAAATGAGCTGCCAGATGGAAGCTTTACTGGTGCAGCGCCAAAAGCAGATATTGCAATGGTAAAGTTAAAGCCTGCTAAGAATCGTTTGCGAGCTTATTATCAGATTAAAGAGGATGCGGTGGCATATCAGGAAAATGATATTATGGCAGGTGTTCTTTATCTTGTATCGTTAGCAAAGAAGCGTCAACAGCCACTTGTGATTTGTCTGGGACTTGGAACGAATGCTGGATCTCATCGAGGTGGCTTGCCACTTGCAAGAATGCTTGAAGGGCTTGGAAGTTCTGTTGGCATCACAATTGTGGCAGGAACAGGAAACGAGACAGCAAGAGGTCATCATTTTGAAGGACAAATTTCATCAGAAAGCGGATATGAGGATGTAGAGATTCGCGTTGCAGAGGGAGAGAATGGCTTCTTTCTTGAATTGTGGGCAAATGAACCAGAAACATATTCAGTCGCGATACGTTCTCCGAATGGAGAAGTAATTCCAAGAATATATGTGAGGCCAGGGCGCATTGAAATTTTAAATTTTGCACTGGCACGGACAAGAGTGGAGCTTTCGTATAGACTTTCTGTTACGGGAACAGGTGAGTTTCTTGCACTGCTTCGCTTTATCAATATTACACCAGGTGTCTGGACAGTACGTGTATATAATGATCTTTTTATAACAGGTCGTTATCATATGTGGCTTCCGATAGAATCATTTTTGAGGCAGGATACTGTATTCCTTCGTCCTTCAGAATTTATAACGCTTACTTCGCCGTCTGATGCAGCAAATGTGATTTCAGTCAGCAATTACAATCATCAAAATAATAGTATTTACCTATATTCAGGGCGTGGCTATACTACAGATGGCCGGATTTGTCCAGATTTGGCGGCGCCTGGCGTTGGAATTGAAGGTTTTACATCGTCGTTATCAGGTGTGGGAAATGAACTCCGTCGTGTACAAAGAAGTGGTTCAAGTGTTGCAGCAGCACATATGGCGGGAGCAGCGGCATTATTTTGCCAGTGGACAAGAGAAAGCGGGATTCGCTATTTTAGTAGTACAGATGTAAGAACGTATTTTATCAGAGGTGCAAAAAGAGATTCATCGAGAACATATCCTAATAGGGAATGGGGATTTGGAACGCTTGATTTGTATGGTGTTTTTAAAAATCTTCAGACGCAGATTTTCTGAAGTCGTTACAGTTCACGCGTAATATGAACTGTAACCTGAATTCCAGTAAAAAAATACTGTACAGATTCGAGAAAAAGAGGTATAATGTTGATAGATATTTCGGTAAAAATGGCGAAAATCTGTCAAAAATCAGAAAAAGTTATATGCATCAAACAAAAGGGATGAAAGGAGATAAATCAATATGGAGATGCAAAATCAGATAAAGGAATATGTGGCACTATATGAAAGTGAAGTTAGAAAACTGGCAGACCAGTTAAGAAATGAAAGCATGCCACAGCTAACAGAGGAGCTTTTTAGCGAATTTGAAACAAATGGAAACCGTATGCGATATGAGGCTGTTTACTTTGGAAGAAGAAAGTTCTTATCAGTGCTTGGTCTTGCGAGTGTGATCTGGCATGGAAAAGAAGATATTCAAAAGCTAGAAGAAGTAATACGGGAAATATGCGCAGAAGAGTGCTGGGCACTTCCAGCACATGTTAGAAGAAAGGAAAATCCAAATTGGAGAGGTGTAATCGATCTTTTTGCAAGTGAAACAGGTCAGGCACTTGCACATCTTACAACTCTTTTAAAAGATGAGCTTTCAGAAGAGGTGATTACTCTTGCACAAAATGAAGTGAAGGCTCGTATTCTTAAGCCATTTATAGAGTCTAAAGTGCCATATGCAAGCTGGGAACAGGCAACGAATAATTGGAATGCTGTTTGCTGTGGTAATGTGGGAAGTGCAGCTCTTCTTCTTATGAAGGAAGGAACAGAAAAGAAAAAACTGTTAGAACGACTTAATTATGCACTGGAAAATTATTATTTAGAAGGCTTTGGCATGGATGGTGCATGTCAGGAGGGCCTTGGTTATTGGGTATATGGTTTTACGTATTTTATATTATTTGCATTAGCACAAAGAGAATACGATCCATCAAAGGATCTTATGGCATCTGAAAAGGTAAATGCGATAGCTCATTTTCAACAGAAGTGTTATTTTGCCGGAGGTCGTACTATTAGCTTTTCTGATGGTGATTCAAGAGGAACATATCCAATGGGACTTACCTGCTGCTTGGCAGATCAGTACAGTGATATTCGTTTTCCAGATACATTATATGCGCAAAAGCTTGATGGAGACAGCTGTTGGAGATGGATTGGCATTTACTGGAACTGGTATTGGACACATCGCTATTTGGACGATGTACAGAATAAAAAGGCAGAAGAGCCAAAGCCTTTAGAGCAAAGTGGTATGTGCATTTTGCAGGATGCGCAGTGGTGTATTTTAAGAGGTGCAAAGCAAACAGCTGTTATTGCAAAGGGTGGTAATAATGGTGAATCACATAACCATAATGATGTAGGGAGTTTTCAGTATCTGGCAGATGGAGAAGCTTTTCTGGATGATTTGGGCGCAGGAGAATACACAAAGGATTATTTTTCTGAAAAACGTTATGAGATTTTCTGTAATAGAGGTGAAAGCCACAATATTCCGATCATTGGAGATGTTGATCAAAAGGCAGGAAAGGAATACTGTGCCGACAGATTTGAATTAACGAAAGATCGCAATATTTTGATTTCATTTGCAAAGGCATATGGAATTGAAGCACAGAAGGTATACCGTGAGATTTGGTTAGATGAAAATACGGGAAAACTTACTGTATGTGATTATATTCAGTGCAGACCGGGTGTTGAAGTTCATGAAAATCTTGTTACCAGACTGCCTGTAAGTGTTGAAAATGATAGTGTCGTAATTCGTGGAGAAAAGCATTGTGCTATTTTACATGCAGAGGGACGCAAGGGTGAATTTAAAATCAAAACAGTAGAACATTTAAATCATCAGGGTATATTGGAGAATATTAATGTCATTCGCTGGGACGTTTGCTGTGATGAACCTCAAAACAGCAAAATTGGTATTGCAGACAGCAAAATTTGTCTGCACATAACAGAATAAGTCGAGTATAATTGAATGGGCAGGTAGTAACCTGCCTATTCTTTTAAAAGATAGGAGGAATAAATGAGAAAGAAACAGTTAAAAACAAGAATAAGCGCACTTTTTATGGCTGTTTCACTTTCTGTAGTGGGAAGCTTTGCTGGAGTAAAAACAATACCGGCAGCAGAAGAAATGAGCACAACCGACATTAGCTTGTATCAGGAAGAGAATCAGACGCAAGAGAAAATCGAAGTGCAGACTGAGACTAGTCCACAGCTAGAAACTTCAGCAGCAATAACAGAAAGTCCACAGTCGGAAAGCATACAGCCAGAGAGTACACAGTCAGAGAGTACACAATCGGAAAGTATACAGCCAGAAGGTACACAACAGGAAAGTACATCGTTAGAGACTGAGTCAACGATAGAAACAGCTTCTGAACATGAAGAAACAACAGTGGGAGAAGATGTAAGTGAAACAATAACTGAAACAGCTATTGAAACGACAGTAGAAGAATCTCCTGAAGAATCATCTGGAGAAAATATATTTGCAGAAGAATCTTCTGAGGAAGTATCATCGGAAGAAATGACAGAAGAGTTAACAGAAGAGTTAACAGAAGAAGAGTCAACTGAGGAAATAGAAGAGGAAACTACCGAGTTTGAATATGGAATTGACTTTTTAGATCTTGGAGATGTGACTCAGATTATTCAAATTTTATCATGTCGGATAGAGGGAAGTCAGGTTATTGTCAAAGGAAAAATTAACCATAAGTTTAAGACAGCGGATGAGAAATTGTATCTGTTTGAGGAGCCAATGTATCAAAAAGACATTACAGGCAGTCCGATTGCAGATGTGAAAAAAGAAGATACGTTTGAATTTTCTGTTCCGCTGAATAATAATACAGCACAGTCAAAGTTGTATTCTAAATTTTTTGTTGGAATGAAATTTAGGGATGGTACGTATCAGGCATTGAGTGATGGATGCTTTATTACAAATCCAGAAGCATTGGCAGAAAATCAGTCATCATATCCGCAGGCAAGAAGCAAAAAAGGGCTTCTCACAGATATTGCTTTTGGAACAGATATTGAAGAATTAGGCCTTAGTTATACAAATGTAAATATTGTAATGAATGAGCTAATTAATGGCAGCGGATATTCTTATACATATAATGGGAAAACATATCAGTATTCATCAAATTGTATTGCCAAGTTAGACCAAACACTTCTTATGTACGACCGAAATAATATTATTGTGAATGCGATTTTATTATGGCAGCCAGATCAAAATCCACATAGCTTTGGCTATCCTGGTGCAAATGCATCAATTGGTGCATATCATGGATGGAACGTTGTCTCAAAGGAAGGAATTGAATGCATTTCAGCAGCGCTTCATTTTCTCGGTGAGCGATATGGCAGAAGTGATCATGCATATGGACATATTGCAAGCTGGACAGTTGGAAATGAAGTTAATGCAGATACTTCGTGGAATTACACAGGTCACCAGTCTGCGCCGGATTATGCATATATTTATACCAATATGATGAGAATTACAAGCCAGGCAGTGAAAAGCAGCTGTGCACATGCGCGAGTTTTTATGTCGTTAGACATGTATTGGCATGGTGTGTCTGGAGGAACACGTTATGATGGAAAAGAGCTAATTGACTATGTAAACACCTATATGAAGGCAGAGGGTGATATTGAGTGGGGAGTAGCATTCCATCCATATGGAAATCCACTTACGGAGGCAGAGTGGTGGAATGATAATGCAACCTTTAATGAAAATGCGATTTTTATTTCAATGGAGAATATTTCAGTTTTAACTGGATATTTGTGTAAAAATGGATTGCGAAATCCAGATGGCTCCGTAAAGCATGTGATATTGTCTGAGCAGGGATATACATCACATTCGTTTAACCAGGGAAATGTAGAGTGGAAGCAGGCAGCGGCACTTGCTTATGCGTATTATGTGACTGAAGCTAACCCTTATATTGATGCATTTATTGCAATGAGAGAAGTAGATGCGAAGCCGGAGGCAGATGCGGGAATACATCAGGGCCTTTGGTATAATGATGAAAATAAGGCATTGTGTACATTTGCAAAGAAGCCTGCGTGGACGGTATGGAAATATATTGATACAAATCAATCATTTGCGTATACAGATTCACTTGCATCGCTTGTTGGATTGCCGTCATTTTCATCTGTATATGGTTCTGTAATGGCGTCAAAAAACAGGAGTGCAGATTTAGGTACCGGCGGATATGCCGCGTCATGTAATGTTGGAACGACTCTTATGAATGGCTGGTATGGTGAGTATGGATTAACTTCCTGCAGTGCAGACAGCCAGAAGGTTGCCGTAAATGCAGGAGCAAACAGTCCATTCACATATGCAGGAATTGCACGCGCAGGAAATGTTGATTTTTCTTCACAGCGTTATTTTTGTTTTAATATTTCAGGAACGGCTGGAGATAATCAAAATTTGAGAGTGCGCATGCGTTTTACAAGCGGTCAGGACACGCTTGAAACGGAGCTTGCACTGAAAAAGAATGTAAATCAGATGATATATGCTGATCTTGGAAACTGGAAGGGAAAAAGCAATGTTTCTAAGATTCAGATTTGGGTGCAGCAGGATGGAACTGAAAAATGGCAGAATGGAAGCTTTACAATTCAGAATGTATGCCAAAGCAGTGGTATAAGTACAACATCAGCACCATCACTTACAATTACAGAATCGGGATACACAGGAGTAACTCAAGATGCATTTACAGCATACTGCAAGGTGAGCGGAACAAAGCCGGTTGCAAGAGTAGAATATAGTGCATGGAATATTGCATTCAGCACAGAGAAAACAGTTACAAAGCGGGGAAGCATTTCTGGTGGATATTCTCAATGCAGTTTCTCAATTTCTGAGTTTGGGTGGAGAACAGGTGCATATGGTGTTCGAATTGTGGCATATGATACGGACAATGTAGCTTCAAAGCCAGTGCTAGTTAGTGTTACTGTGAAGGGTGCGGCAGAGGCACTTGTTATTTACAATGTTTATACAACAGATATTTCTTATAATGGATTTACACTTACAGTAGAAGCTGCCAGTGATTATGGTCTTTCTGGAAATTCTTCTGTAGCAGTATGGAGCAGTACCGCAGGACAGGCAAAGACTCTTATCTGGTATCCGCTTCAGTTTGTAAATGGACGGGCAAGTGTTCGCGTAAATATTTCAAATCATGGAAATTATAGAGGTGAATATAATTGTCATGCGTATGTTACTGATAATAGGGGAACAAAAAAGCTGTATGCATTAACAGCATCTGTTCCTACACCAGTTCCCAAGATTACATCAGCATCTGTAACGGAAGTTAGTGCTTTGGGATATCAGGTGAATGCAAATTTTGATTGTCCGCTTGGTGTGTCAAAGGCAGAGATGAAAACATGGACAGACAAACTTGGTTTAGGCGCTGCTGTGACAACGAATATGACGGTCAATGGGTCAAGTGTAATGTCATACGTAATGACTTCTGCTCATCAAAATAAAAGTGGAACGTATCATTCTGTTATTTATTTGTATGATAAAGCAGGAAATTGCGTAACGAGAACACTTGATGTTCAAATTCCAGAGGATTTGGAGAGAGTGAGTGGAAAGCCAAAAATTACAGCTTCATGTACACAGACAAGTGCCGATAATTATCGAATTTCGTTCCAGTACAGTACATTTTTTGGCGTAAATGCGATTCGTGTTGCAACATGGACAGCAGAAAATGGTCAGGATGATCTTGTTTGGAGAGATATAAATTATAATTCATCCACAATGTCAGGATATATTGACCTTCCAGCGAAAGATAAAAAGGGAGGCCCATATATTAATGATGTATACATATGGGATTATGCAGGACAGTTTAGTATGTATCGTGTTATTACGAATACACCTTCTAAAATGCCAAAAATTGTTAAGATTACAGTATCAGAAGTGAGCAGTACTGGATATCGTGTAACAGCTCAGATTGAGGCTTCAAGAGGAATATCGAAAGTGCTGTTGCCGACATGGACAGAGGCAAATGGTCAGGATGATTTAGTTTGGCATCAGGCAAGCGTTTCACAGAATACTGCAACATGTTATATCCGTACGTCAGATCATAAAAATGAATATGGAACTTATATTACACATGTTTATGTATATGATGCGGATGGAGATTTTGCATTGGAAGGAACTGATGTTATTATTGATGCATCATCGAACAGCGGTTATACGGGATTGCTATGTCAGGATGGTATCTGGAAATATTATCAGAATGGTGTGTTTGCATCGTATTATATGAATCTGGTTTATTATAACGAAAACTGGTATTATGTAAAAAATGGTGTTATTGACTGGACATATACAGGATTATATCAATATAATGGAACTTGGTACTACATTCAAAAAGGCGTTTTAAACTGGAATTATACTGGATTGTGTCAGTATTATGGAACATGGTATTACATTCAAAATGGTGCATTAAACTGGAATTATACTGGACTATGTCAGTATAATGGAACGTGGTATTACATCAAAAATGGTGCATTGAACTGGAACTACACTGGTTTATGTCAGTATAATAAAACATGGTATTATATCCAAAATGGTGCACTAAATTGGAATTATACTGGACTGTGTCAGTATTATGGAACATGGTATTATATTCAAAACGGTGCACTAAACTGGAAATATACTGGTCTATGTTTCTTCCAGAATAAGTGGTATATGATACGAAGCGGTGTGTTGGATTGGAAATATACAAATCTTGTAAAGCATCAGGGAAGCTGGTATTATGTTAAAAACGGAATGATTGATTGGTCATATACAGGTGTATTTTTATATTATGGACGGCTGTATTATATACAAAAAGGATGGCTAAACTGGGGGTATAATGGCGAGTGTACCAGTCAGGGAAAGACATATATGGTTACTTGGGGTGTAGCAAAAGAAAAATGATTAGACTTAATCCTACATAAAAATTTCATAAAATATAAGAAAAATGTACAGAGAAAAACGTCAGGAAGCAATTGGAAATACAATAGCTCCTGACGTTTTATCTATGCTTTTCACTATAGTGTTATGATTTCTTAAATGAAGCAACATCATCTTTTGTGCAGCCCTCTTTTGAATATCGCGCTTTTTCATAAAGGGCATGCAGAAGATGTGTGCGCTCATCATCTGGCAGTTTTGCATACTGTTCAAGCTCCAGAGGAGTCAGTGATACAGGAATGAAATTGCCAGCCTTTTTGTTTAAATGGCTTCCCTGCTGAATCTGCTTTTTAAATTTTTTTCGAATAGTGGTATTCGGATTAAACAGCATAGAAAAAAGAGAATCACGTTCTTTTTTTTCAGAATCCTGAAGAAAAGTAGATTCTGTTTCTTCATTAATAAATTCCTGTATATCGCCAGTTACTGCAGATGGCTTGTAGAAACGATGTACAAGCATCAGTATTGCATAGCCAATTCCTACAAGCGCACCTGCACTGACAACAAATAAAATGGCAGCAAATAAAATATCATAAAGCATTTTAAGCCAGGCAGGTGTAGGTTTAACATCGCCAAACATAGCAGATTGTCCAGAGGTGGCAAGTGACTCAGCTGCTGTTTCTACGACTGTCTGTTCTTCACTGGAAAAATGAGAGAAAATCCATCGCAAAAAATCACGTATAGCGATGCCGATGGAATAAACAATATGATCTAGTGGAAGAAGTGGAACAACAAGCATGACCACAAGAGCCAGTATTGAAAAGGCAATCATGAGTGCACGGTTCGTAGAAATAATCTGCTTGCCGGGAAGGTTTGCTATATTGCGTCTGCTGTAAAGATAGCGATTAAGGCTTTTTAAATTCGTGTATACAAGAAAATCTGTCAGCCAGGCAAATGTAATCCAGTAGAGTATTGTTTGAAGATCATTTCGTTTTAGCAGCAAGGCGATAAAAAAGAGAAGAACAAAATACCCTAAAAAGCCGGCACTTGGCGAATCAAAAAGACCACCTGATTCAATTACGTTTTCATCCACAATTTCATAGTCGTCTGTTTTTTGAAGACGGGAAGGAATACGGATTAGCATGATAGCTACTGAAAGAATCAAAAAGTACAGCTTCTCCCAAAAGTTGCTTCCAATAAAAAACAGCAAAATGGCACATGCAATACCAATAATGAAATAGCTGACAAAATGCTTGATTTTTTCCTGGCCATAAGCAGTAACTGCAAATGGAATCAGCAAAAGAAAACTGTGAAAAAAGTAGAATAAGTAATGAGAAGGAAAAATAAGACAGGAGAGAAATGCAGTAATTCCAAGAATTAACAAAAATCCATGAATATGCTCTGTCAGAGCCTGAAGCTTAATTCTCATATTTGTTTACCTCCCATCGTATAATGTCCATATTTGGTATTTTCCGTACGCGAAGCTCCATGTCCTCGTAGAGAGGTGCAATCCACATAGCGCTGCTGCCAGTTTTGATCAGCTGTTCAAATGCATCCTGCAGGGAATTGCTCATTGAGTTAGAGATCATGATATAAAGCGGAGCAGAAGTCGAGTTTGCCATTTTATTTGTGAGTTCATGCAGTTGGTCTGTACAGGATACAACTGTTCGTGTAAGATCGATTCTTGCAAGAACCTCAGCAATAGCATTAACATGACGAAGACCACTTCCAGTAGGAATTACGGCAACCTGATCAGTAATACAGTCACTTCCATTGCATATCATTCTGGTGGGAACACCAGTATTAAGGAAGTAGTAGCTGATTGATGCGGCAAGCCGGATTGCAATTTCGTGAAGCTGTTCGTATACCCATACAGTTTCTGTTTCCAGATTTAAAATAATAATGGCTTCCTGAGAAGATGTAGAGTCGTGAACATTAACCATAAGCTCACCAGTTCGTGCACTGGCAGTCCAGTTTACGCTATTCATCGGGTCAGTAGATGTGTAATCTCGTATGCCGCGAAACTCAAAAGGATCCTCATATAAAAATTGGCGGCTAGTCATGGTTCCTATCATTTTTCGAAACGGTACGTCAAGACAATCAATATTTAGATATCTAGGATAAACATATAAATAGGTATTTTGATTCAATGTGCTGATATATTCACTTGTCATAAGCAGATTGGATGAGATGATATCAGATTGTGTAATTTCATAGTATCCGCGCTTTTGACAGGAGAAGACAAGCGTTCTTCGTATTCTCTGGTGAAACAAAACAGAAAAAACATCGTTTTTATAGTTGAAATCAGAAACGCTTGTATTTTCCATATTTTGAAATACAAGATTGCGGCTGACCTGAAACTTGACATTAAGGTAGGCAAGCGGAAGAAGTTTTCTGTTTTCAATAACCTCTGTCAGTGTGGCTTGTTCGCCTTCTAGAACCGCCTTGTCTTGAAAGTGGATTGAGACAGAGAGATTTTTGCCCCAAAAAGTTTTGTAGATCAAATCCTGCAATATGTATAAAAGACCTGCTGCGGCTAATAAAAGAAGTATTTTCATGGCAAATCCTCAGTCTTATTCGTGTTTTCCCCAGTTTTCAGTAGGAACGGCAACATCAGACAGTAGCTTTTCAATAATTTCAGTACCGGTTGACTGGCTGCCAACGCCGCGGCTTAAGACAAGGCGATGCGCAAGAACAAAGACTGCTACTGCCTTGATATCTTCTGGAACTACAAAGCTTCGTTCATGTAAAAAGGCATACGCCTTTGATGCGTTCAAAAGTGCAAGTGTTCCTCGTGGGCTTACTCCAGTAACTACATAAGGATGACGTCTGCTTTGCTGTGAAAGCTCTGTCATGTAATCAAGCAGAAGCGGATGAACAAAAACCTTTTTATAATCCTTTTGTGCTGCAACAATTTCCTCAGTGGTGCATACAGCAGACAGTTCAGCAAGCGGCTGGGCATGTTCAAAACGCGTCAGGATAGAAAGCTCCTCTTCTTTAGATGGAAGACCCATAGAAAGCTTCATGAAGAAACGGTCAAGCTGTGCCTCAGGCAGAGGAAATGTTCCAGTTGTCTCAACAGGATTTTGTGTTGCGATAACAATAAAAGGAGCAGGAAGAGGTCTGGTCTTTCCGTCTACAGTAACCTGACGCTCCTCCATGCACTCTAAAAGAGCAGATTGTGTTCTTGGTGTAGCGCGGTTAATTTCGTCTGCCAATAAAATATTGCAGAAAACAGGGCCTGATTTAAATACGAACTCACCCTGCTTCTGATTGTAATAGTTTAATCCAGTTACATCAGATGGCAGCAAATCTGGTGTAAACTGTACACGGGAAAAAGAGGCATCCAAAGAGCGGGCAAGCGACTTGGCCATAACTGTTTTGCCCGTTCCAGGAACGTCCTCCAATAGAATATGACCGCCGGCAATTAAGGAAGTCATGACCATATCGATCACCTTTCCCTTTCCAACGATCACGGATTCAATGTTTTCTTTTAATTTCGTTAGTGTACTCATAAAATCTCCTTTTCTGAAGCATTTAAATTTTGTTTTCAGTATAGCATAGTTATTGAAAAAAGTGGAAAAAAGATGTAATTAATCAGGAATTTGTTTGCCAGAAGCATCCATGTGAAAATGATCTTTATAAACAAGCTCAGACAGCGTTACAAATTCATAACCCTTTGACTGAAGTGTTGAAATAACAGTTTCAAGTGCATCTTTTGTATATTTAGCACCATTATGCATCAAAATGATAGATCCGTTTGAAAGCTCAGGATTTAACGCAGTTCTATCAATGATAGATTGAACACCGTAGTCTTTCCAATCTAAGCTGTCAATATCCCACTGAATACTAAGATATCCACATTCTGTTGCTGTTTGTATTAAAAGATTGTTGTAGTCGCCGTAAGGTGGTCTGAAAAAGCACATATTTTGACCAGTCAGCTCCTTTACATTTTTGTGTACCTGCATTAACTCATCGCGGATCTGTTCTTTTGAAAGTGTGCTCATCTCTGGATGTGTCTGTGAATGATTTCCTATATCGTGTCCGGCAGCAGCAATTGCCTTGACATCATCAGGATAGGCATCTACCCAGCTTCCTGTTAAGAAAAAGGTAGCATGAATTTGATTTCGTGCCAGAATTGACAAAAGATCAGCTGTATCTTCATTGCCCCAGGCTGCGTCAAATGTAAGCGCAATTTTCTTTTGATCAGTCTGAACACAATAAATTGGCAATTCTCGTGAACCTTGGGTAGTGCTTACCATTACGGCGGCGGGAAGTGTAAAAGCGGTAAGCAGAAGAAGCAAAAAAGCAGCAGAAATTAAAAGAGTTTTGAAAGAAAATGGATGAAAGACACCTTTTTGAAAATTGAACATGGAAGGACACCTGATACCTTTTTAATAACTGATATGTAAAGAAGGTGGGATTCATGATGATTTTTCTTATTGTATGTTTTGATTATCTGTAGTACAATAAAAACAAGAGAAAAAATTGTTACATTATGAGAGGATGGTTTTCAAATTATGTATTATGTAGATGAACATATTAAAAATACAAATCGCGTTTTTCCGCAGCAGGGCCGTTATGATTATCTGCGCTATGATATGAATGAAAATCCGGAGGGACTGCCAAAGGAATTTGTAGACAGCGTATTAAAAGAGATTACACCAGAATTTCTTTCGATATATCCTGAGCCGGATCGCTTCTTGAATAAGTATGCAGCCTATATTGGCGCATCATATGAAAATGTAGTAGCAGTAAATGGTTCTGATATGGGAATACGTTATCTGTTAGAGACATTTGGTGAAAAAGGAAAAGATGTTGTCACAGTTGCACCAAGCTTTGAAATGTATTGGGTAAACTGCTGCATTCTTGGCCTTCATCATGTTCCAGTTGCATATGAGCCGGATATGACGATTTCGATTGATAAAATTTTAGATGCCATTACAGAAAATACTAGAATTGTAGTGCTATTAAATCCAAACAATCCGATCGGCAATGTTTACACTGAAGATGAATTGGAAAAGGTAATCGAAAAAACAAAGAAAGTCGGTGCAATCGTTATTATTGATGAAGCGTATCATTATTTTTATCCAAATACTTTCTTAAAATATGCACTGAATGAAGAAAATGTTGTGCTTTTGCGTACATTTTCAAAGTTGTTTTCAATTGCTGCATGTCGTCTTGGCGTTGTAATCAGCAATCCTCAGATTATTCATTATGTGAAAAATGCGAAGCTGACATTTGATGCAAATGCGATTGCGCTATTGTTTGCAGAACGCATTTTAGATCATCCAGAGATGATTGAGCAGCTAATAGAAACGGAAAAAGAGGGAAAGGCATATACTCTTGCAGAACTCACAAAGCATGGATACGAGACAAGAGACTGCCGTGGAAATTTTATTTTCGTGACACCAAAACATCAGGCGACCGAGGTTGCGCAGAAATTAGAGACAGAAAAAAAGATTTTAGTAAAATCATATGGCAATGAAATGCTGAAAAAATATCTGCGTATTTCAGTTGGTTCAAAAGATGCAATGGAACGTTTCTTGACTGCATTTTTTGAGATCGATGAAAGAGCATAATATAGATTTAGCAGACGTTTGAATGAAAAATACGAGTACAAGGAGAACGATTTGAAAAAAGTCATTACGTATGGTACGTTTGACCTACTGCATTATGGCCATATAAACCTGCTCAAACGTGCGAAGGCGCTGGGAGACTATTTAATTGTGGGTGTGACAACGGATAGTTTTGATATCAGCAGAGGAAAACTGAATGTTCAGCAGTCTCTAATGGAGCGTATTCAGGCAGTAAAAGATACTGGACTTGCAGATGAGGTTATACCAGAGGAGTACATTGGTCAAAAAATAGATGATATTCGTCGATATCATATTGATGTTTTTGCAATTGGTTCAGATTGGGAAGGCAAATTTGATTACCTGAAGGAATATTGTGAGGTGGTTTATCTTCCGCGCACTGCTAATATTTCCAGTACAAAGCTTCGTCAGGAAAATAGTGGTATACGTCTTGGTATTATTGGCTATGAGCCGATGGTTGAAAAATTTATTCAGGAATCCAGGTATGTAGGAAATGTAGAGCTGTCGGGGATTTTTCAGCCGCCAATAAAGCAAGAACAATTGTCAGAAGGTTTGTTATTACATGAAAAAAAGTATGCAGGAAGCCTTACAGTTTATGAAACGCTGCAGGAATTGCTTGATGAGAGTGATGCAGTCTATGTGGTAACATCGCCGGATAAACGGGCTTGGTACAGCCAAAAGGCATTAGAGCAAAAAAAACATGTTCTTTGCGAATCACCAGTGGCACTAGAAAAAGAGGGTGCACTTTTTCTGACAAGACTTGCAAAAGAAAAAGGCTGTGTTTTCTTAGAAGCTATTAAAACCGCATATTTTATGGCATTTAACCGTCTTGTTCTTATGGCAAAGAGTGGAGAGGTTGGAAATATCAAGGCAGTTGAAGCAACCTGTACACAGATGACGCCGCCGCCTGTAGGTTACCAAAAGGGTGGCTTTGGCAGTATGGCAGTATGGGGACCATTTGGATTATTGTCTGTATTTTCAATTTTGGGAGCAGATTATAAAAAATGTGATATGGTGACATATCAGACAAAAAATGATCAAGATCTTTTTTCAAAGATAAATTTTTTGTACGCAAATGCAGCAGCATCTGTTAAAACAGGAATCGGTGTAAAGTCAGAAGGTGAGCTTATCATAACAGGGACAAAAGGATATATTTATGTACCGTCACCATGGTGGAAAACAGATTATTTTGAAGTTCGTTATGAGGACTTTACACAGAACAGACGTTATTTTTATAAGTTGGAAGGAGAAGGGCTTCGCTATGAGATAGCTGCTTTTTCGCGTGCTATTCAAAACGGAGTAAACACAGGCTGTATGGATGAGAAAATTACGGCATCGATAAGCAGTGTAATGGAACAGTTTTATGATAAAGAATGCCCTAATCATGATTTTATATCTTGATAGAATGATATCAGGGTCAAAAGGTCAGTTCAGGCAAAGATTTTGTAAAAAAAAGTCTGGTAATTTGTCTAAAATATGCTATACTATTAAAGATTGTGTGGTTAAACAATAGCCATAAATCAAATTAGGACAAGAGTTTGTCTGTAATAGGATGGGCTTTAGAGTCTGGAAAACAGAGAGGAGAACCCGGTATGGCCAAGGGAAAGAAGAAGTCGGCCAAGACACCGCTTTTAATTGTGGTGCTTGTATTGTTGATTATTGTTTTTGCGGGACTTTGTGTATTTTATTTTGGATTAAAGCATTATCTTGGAAAAACGAATTATGTAGATGATAGTGAAGTTACCATTAATTATGGTTTGTTAACAGCAGATGAAGATGATTTGGAAGGCTTTACTGAGATGGAGACGCTGGATGCAGAGGCAGCAGCAGCTTTTGCTAAGGAAGTAAATGTAGGTCAAAATATTGATATTGCTTCTGATGGCGATGTTTATAATATCCTGCTGATCGGTTCTGATACTAGAAATGGATGGTATGGAAATTCCGATTCCATGATCTTAGCTTCCATCAATTCGCAGACAAAGACAATTTATATGACAAGCTTTATGCGAGATTTGTATGCTAACATTCCAAATGTTGGTATAAGAAAGCTAAACAGTGCCTATGCAATTGGCGGAGGTCCGCTTCTTGTTTCTACAATCGAAAGTAATTATCGAGTTGATATTGATAATTATGCTTCAGTTGACTTTAGTTCGATGGCTAATATCATAGATCTTGTAGGTGGTGTTGATCTGGAAGTTTCAACACAGGAGGCTGGTTATATCAATATGTATCTGGATGAACAGTGCAGACTTCAGGGATTAAATGCTTCTGATTACTATGTTGCAGGTGGTGGAATTACACATCTGAATGGAAATCAGGCAGTTGGATTTGCAAGAATCCGTTACACAAGCCGTGGAAATGAGCATTCTGATTATGGCCGTACTTCAAGACAGAGAGAGATTCTTGTACAGCTGATGCAAAAAGCAAGATCTCTGGATGCAACAACTTTGCTCGCTGTTGTAAATAATATGCTGCCACTTATTACTCACAATATTGATGCGGCAACATTGACAACATTGATTGCTAACGCACCTTCCTATATCAATTATGATATTCAGACGGATCGTATACCATATGATGGTCTGTATTCAAATTTAGGTGAGGAGCTTGTTCCAGATTTTGAGGCAACAATCAATCGTCTGCATCAGACTATCTATGGAAATTAAATAAAAGCAAAATTCGTCTTATCTTTTTGATAGGGCGAATTTTTTTGCAAAAAAAATAAAAAAGTGCTTGACAGATTTAAAAATTATGTTATACTCTTTATAGAACAAATGAAACATACATAACTCGCAGCCACTAAGCGATTGTTCTCAAGACATCATAGACAAAATATACCAAATGATGTCGTGCAGTGGCAGATAAGGAGGGGCTATGAATATTAATAAATTTACACAAAAATCAATGCAGGCAGTTCAGGATTGTGAAAAGCTTGCGTATCAATATGGAAACCAGGAAATTGATCAGGAGCATCTGATCGTTGCGCTGTTACATCAGGAGGACAGTTTGTTTGCAAAACTGATCACCAAGATGGATATTCAGCTTGAATATTTTGAAAACAGAGCAGTTCAGACACTTGAGAAAAAGGTGAAGGTGTCTGGTGGAAACGGACAGCTTTATGTCAGCAATGCACTGAATAAGGTACTTGTCAGCGCAGAGGATGAAGCAAAGGCAATGGGAGACGAATATGTTTCCGTTGAGCATCTTGTCCTGTCACTTATTCGTTATCCAAACAATGATGTAAAGGAACTGTTTCGTGAGTTTGGTATTACCAGAGAACGTTTTCTTCAGGTATTATCTACGATTAGAGGAAATCAGAGAGTGACATCTGATAATCCAGAAGCCACTTACGATACATTAAACAAGTATGGCAGTGATCTTGTTGATAAGGCAAGAGATCATAAGCTTGATCCAGTAATCGGACGAGACAGCGAGATTAGAAATGTTGTACGTATTCTTTCACGTAAAACAAAGAATAACCCTGTTTTAATTGGTGAGCCGGGTGTTGGTAAGACTGCAGTTGTAGAGGGTCTTGCACAGCGTATTGTCCGCGGTGATGTTCCAGAAGGTTTGAAGGATAAAAAGATCTTTTCACTTGATATGGGTGCACTGGTAGCTGGTGCAAAGTATCGTGGTGAATTTGAGGAGCGTCTGAAAGCTGTTCTAGATGAAGTTAAAAAGAGCGAAGGTAAGATTATCCTCTTCATCGATGAGCTTCATTTGATTGTTGGTGCAGGTAAAACTGATGGCGCAATGGATGCCGGCAACATGTTAAAGCCGATGCTTGCAAGAGGTGAGCTTCATTGTATTGGTGCGACAACACTTGATGAGTATCGCAAATATATTGAAAAGGATCCAGCACTAGAGCGTCGTTTTCAGCCAGTTTTAGTTGATGAGCCAACGGTAGAAGATACCATTTCCATCCTGAGAGGTCTGAAGGATCGTTATGAGGTTTATCATGGTGTAAAGATTACCGATGCTGCGCTTGTAACAGCAGCAACACTCTCTAATCGTTATATCTCAGATCGTTTCCTTCCAGATAAGGCAATTGATCTTGTCGATGAGGCATGTGCGCTTGTAAAGACCGAGATGGATTCCATGCCGGCTGAAATGGATGAGCTAAGTCGTAAGATTATGCAGCTTGAAATTGAGGAGGCCGCATTAAAGAAGGAAACTGATCACTTGTCACAGGAGCGTCTTGAGACACTCAAGCAGGAGCTTTCAAGTCTGCGTGAAGAGTTTGCAGGCATGAAGGCACAGTGGGACAATGAGAAAAAGTCAGTAGATCACTTAAGCAAGCTGCGTGAGGAAATAGAGCAAGTTCATCAGCAGATTGCTCAGGCACAGCAGAAGTATGATCTTAACAAGGCAGCTGAGTTACAGTATGGCAAGCTGCCACAGCTTGAAAAACAGCTGGCAGCAGAGGAAGAATCTGTAAAGTCAAAGGATCTTTCTCTTGTTCATGAGGCTGTTACAGATGATGAAATCTGTAAAATTATTTCAAAATGGACAGGTATTCCTGTTGCCAGACTTACAGAGGGTGAGCGCGAGAAGACACTTCATCTGGCTGATGAGCTTCATAAGAGAGTCGTTGGTCAGGATGAGGCTGTTGAGAAAGTAACAGAGGCGATTCTTCGTTCTAAGGCAGGAATTAAGGATCCTTCAAAGCCGATTGGTTCGTTCCTTTTCCTTGGACCAACTGGTGTTGGTAAGACAGAGCTTGCAAAGGCGCTTGCTCAGAATCTGTTCGATGATGAAAACAACATGGTTCGTATTGATATGTCGGAGTACATGGAGAAGCATTCTGTATCTCGTCTGATCGGAGCGCCTCCGGGATATGTTGGATACGATGAAGGCGGTCAGCTGACAGAGGCAGTACGTCGTAAACCATACAGTGTTGTTTTGTTTGATGAGGTAGAAAAGGCTCATCCTGATGTATTTAACATCTTACTTCAGGTACTTGATGATGGTCGAATCACTGATTCCCAGGGTCGTACCGTAGACTTTAAGAATACGATTTTGATCATGACATCTAATATTGGATCCTCATATTTGCTTGATGGCATTGATGAGCAGGGCAATATCAGATCAGAGGCAGAGTCAGCTGTTATGAATGATCTTCGCGGTCATTTCCGTCCAGAGTTTTTGAATCGTCTTGATGAGATAATCCTATTTAAGCCATTAACAAAGGACAATATTGGCAATATCATTCATCTAATGGTAGCAGATGTCAATAATCGTCTTGAAGATCGTGAGCTGTCGATTTCTCTGACAAAGGATGCAGAACAGTATATTGTTGAGCATGGCTATGATCCAGTATATGGTGCAAGACCGCTGAAGCGTTACCTGCAGAAGAATGTTGAGACACTTGCAGCAAGAATCATTCTTTCTGGAGAAGTTCACGCACAGGATGTTATTGAAATTGATGTCGGTGATGGTGGTTTGAAGGCAGAAGTTGTTCATACACCTAAGAAGGCATAAAAGGGTCTTTCATCAATCACGAATATCACTTGCAATTTTTATTGATTGATAGTATAGTTTAAGAGGTATCTTCTAAAAAAGAAGATGCCTCTTTTCTAATACTAATTAAAAAAGTCAGTATTTATTCAAACTTATATGAAAGAAACACAGAGTTGGATTGTTGCTGACAGACAATATAGAGGATATGAGAGGCTTAGAGTAAAGATTATGAAAATCAGTGAATTGCTGCAGCGTATTGATTATACAGTATTGCAAGGAGATCTTTCGGAAGAAATAACAGGTATCTGTCATGATAACCGTATGCTTCAAAAAGGAGATGCTTTTATCTGTATCTCAGGCGCACGTTTTGACACACATACAATGGCAGGGGAACTGGCAAAGAAAGCAGCACTTCTTGTTGTTGAAAAGCCAGTTGAATTGGATGCTGATTGTAAAACAGCAGTTGTGCAGGTCGCATCTACGAGAGATGTAGTTGCAGCACTTGCAGCAGCCTTTTATGGATATCCATCTGAAAAGATGGTTTGTATCGGAATTACAGGATCAAAGGGCAAGACAACATGCACTCATATGATGGCTGACATTTTGCGCGCAGCTGGTTATCTTACTGGAACAATAGGTACAAACGGTGCAATAATGCCTGCAGGATGCGATCATGCTGTATGGGGATCCGATAAATATAGCTGTGCACCGTGTAATGAGACACCAGGCTATGACTGCTATGAATTAAATAATACGACACCTGATCCGATGGAATTGCAGATGTATCTGGCAATGATGGTAAAGGCTGGCTGCACGCATGTTGTTTTAGAGGTTTCTTCTCAGGGCATGAAACAAAAACGAGTGGCAACAGTAGACTTTGCTTACGCAGTATGGACAAACATTGAGACAGGTGATCACATCGGACCGAATGAGCACAAGGATTTCGAGGAATATCTATATTGCAAGGCGATGTTGTTAAACCAGAGCCGCCGTGCTTATGTAAACTGTGATGATCGTCATCTGGATGCTTTTATGAAGTATGTAACCTTAAGCGATGGTTCTGATGGTCGCACAAAGCAGGTATTCTATTATGGAGAAGGCGAAAAGGCCGATTATCGCATTGGCAATTTAAAGAAGAGCCAAAATGGTGTGCTTGAGGCTCCAGGAATCGAGTTTACGATTAGTGGTGCGTTGGATGCAGACATTCGGGTCAACCTGCCGGGCGATTTCAATATGTACAATGCGGCAGCAGCAGTTGCCATTGCACATGATATGGGAATTTCCACTGATATCATCAATAAAGGATTAACTCATTTAAGGATTCGCGGACGTTTTGATATTGTGTTCAATAATGGCCATTTTGCAGTCTGTGTCGATTTTGCCCATAATGGTTACAGCACAAGAAATCATCTTGAAGCACTTCGTGAATATCATCCAAAGCGTATTGTCTGCGTATTTGGTGCTGACGGAAACCGTTCAAAGTATCGCCGCTACGAGATGGGAGAGGCGAGTGCACTGTTAGCCGATTTGAGTATTGTCACTGCCGGTCACAACCGCTATGAGACATTTGATCAGATTTTTGCTGATATCAAAATTGGAATCGATAAGGCACAGAAAGAAAAAGCAGAACCTGTTTCGTATTTGGTCATTCCGAACCGCAAGGAAGCAATTCGTTATGCGATTGAACATGCACAGGAGGGCGATATGATTACCATTCTTGGACTGGGACATGAGAGTTACCAGGAGGAGAATGGAGTTAAGACACCGCACAGTGATATTCAATTTGCGGCACAGTGCTGTAAGGAGTGTTATCCGCAGGGGTGAAAAAACAGTAATTAGCAGAATGGCTACAAAACACTTGAGGGAGGAAGAAAAATGGATAGACAAAAGGTAAAGTCAGGACTGGGATTAATGTTCTGGGGAAACATTGTGGCATTATTTGCAGTAATTCCAATTCTGGGAGTAATTGCAGCTCTTGTTGGCGGAATCATGGAATTGATTGCAATTGTAAATCTGAGAAAACAAAGTGAAAATTATAACAATGCATTCTGGTTTACAATTGCCGGAATTGTGCTTGGGCTCTTCGCCGGTGGAGATGGATTATGGGGAACAGCGATGTCAATTCTCCATGGCCTTGCAACATTGGGTGCAACCTACTATATTTGCACAGCAACAGAGGAATGTGTAAGTATAGTATCTTATGAGGTAGCAGATTATTGTCACAGCGTATGCAACTGGTATGTTACCTGCATGGTAATTTCATTGGCGATCAGTGCAGCTATATTTGTATTTTCAATTATTCCGATATTAGGATTTATCGTCGCAGCAATTGGATCCATTGCTCTTATTGTAGTGGCTATTTTCCAATTAATAGCGTCCATTCGCTTTTTGATTATGCTTTGGAAGTGCCAGGGGGTGCTGTAAAGAGGTCTTGCCTGTAGCGGCTGCGACAATCTGGGAGGCGGTTCTGTTGAAGCATTTTATGAGCCTTATATAAACGGTGAGAAGGAGCTTCACCAGTTGAATGAGGAGTATGTCAGCAATAGCGGAATGGTGAGATAAACCGTATATACCTGTATTTTTGCAGGTATATACGTGTGAGTTAAAGTAAAATGGTTATTTGTCAGATGAGAGTCTGTGAGTTGAAAAATATAATTATAGAGTTATAATGTGATATTGTAGTCAAACCCAAATGGGTTTGGCTATAATATTTTATATACATTGCTAACTTTATATATATATAAAGTTAAAATAAAAAATGATAAAACTCTTGACAAAAGAGCTTGGGAAAATTATAATAAAGAAAAATAAAAAATTGTGATGGATTTTTACCTAAATAACCATTAAAAAGGAGGCGCCTATTATGTCACTAAATAGATACACACTAGAGTTTAAAAAGAAAGTAATAGATCTTCATAAAAAATGTGGACGGACATACAAGAGTATTGCTGACGAATATGGGGTGTCGAAAGCTAGTATATCAAGGTGGTGTAGTGAATCTCAAAAGAATCTTCAACTTATGAAAACTCATAACTTAGAAAAAGAAAATTTAAGTTTGAAGCAAGAAAATATAGAATTACGAAAGAAAATAGCATTTTTAAAGAAAACAACAGTATTTTTTGCAAAGGAAATAAATTAGGGGATTATCAATTTGTTAATGTTGAATGAGGGAAAATAAGATGAAAGATAAAAAAACAAATACTCCATTTGCAGAAGATGGACAACGAGCTCATGTAGATCATAAAACGGGAAGATGTCAGTCTATGAAAGAGCATATAGAAAATATAGTCCATTTTTCGAAAAATATTTGTGAGCTCCCAGTGTTAGAAAACCTTATAATATTGGGAGAAATGCTTCATGATGTTGGAAAACTTGGCATGGAAAATCAGGAGGACTTAGAAAATATTAAAAAGTTTGGAGATGAGGTACATAAGCACGGGCTTGACCATTCGACAGCAGGTGGAAGATTGGCATTAGAATTGATAAAGGCTTGGCCGGTTGCTGAGTACATCAGTACATTGGTTTATTGTCATCATGGATTGAATGACTGTATTAACTTGGAAACCGGTCAAAGTTTACAGGAACGTCGCTTGAAAAAAGAGATTGAATATGATTATATTAAAGATAAGTTCTTTCAGATTTATGACAGAGGGATGCTAGAGAAATGGAGCGAGTTGGCAACTCAGTCATACCGAATGATTTTTGATAAGATAAATGTATTTGTTAAAAAATGTAATTCGGCTGGAAGAAATTGTGGAAACGGGGACTTTTATAGGGGAATGCATTGGCGCGTTTCTTTATCTCATATTTTTGATGGAGACTGGACAGATACAGCGAGCTTTTTTGAGGGTGTTCCATTACCTGAACGAATTTCAAAGGAGGAGACTCAAAGTATATGGGAAGAATGTATACAAAATTTTGAGCAGTATTTAAAAGATGAAGTCCAGAATAATTCAGATAATGGAAATCAGTTGAATTCGTTCCGTCAGGAGATATCCGATTCTTGCCGACAGGCGGCAGAAACAGACCAGAAGTTATATCGGTTGACGGTTCCGACCGGAGCGGGAAAAACATTAAGTAGTTTGCGTTTTGCATTATATCATGCGAAAAAGATGCAAAAGCAGCGAATTTTCTATATAGCGCCATTTAATTCGATTCTGGAGCAGAATGCCGATGAAATTCGAAAAGCGACAGGTATGCCATCAGCTATTTTAGAACATCACTGCAATGTAATCTGTGAAGATGATGAAGAGGAAAAATATCGCAGCCTTACAGAAACTTGGGACTCACCGATCGTTGTGACAACTGCTGTACAGATTTTGAATACATTATTTTCTGGACAAAAAAGTTGTATTCGTAGAATGCATAGTCTATGTAATAGCATTATTATATTTGACGAGGTTCAGGCAATTCCTACGAGATGTACAGAGCTATTCAATTTAGCAGTGAATTTCCTGTCACAGTTCTGCGACACAACGGTGGTATTATGTTCTGCAACACAGCCTACATTGGCGTTATTAAAAGAAAATAATGTTTGTGAATGCCGAGAAATGTCAGGAGAATCTGAAAGATATGCAGAAGCTTTTAAGCGCGTTGAGATTATCGATGCAACAAAGGAACCAGGGGAAATGGAGACGGAGGATTTAAAAGATTTTGCACTTGAGAAGACAGAAGAGTATCAGAGTACCTTGGTAATCGTAAATACAATACCGTGTGCAGTTGAGGTATTTGAAAAGTTGCAGGATAGCTGTTCCGATGAATATGAGATCTATCATCTAAGCAATAATATGTGCCCACAAAATAAACTGGATGTGCTGAAGGATATAAAACAAGCATTGAAGGATAAAAAGAAAAAGGTTATCTGTGTCAGCACACAAGTAGTAGAAGCTGGAGTGAATTTCTCGTTTGGCTGTGTGATTCGATCTAAGGCAGGTCTTGACAATATCATTCAGGCAGCAGGCAGATGCAATCGCCACAAAGAATTGGGCAGGATGGGAGCAGTATATATTGTTCAAATGTCCTCTAAAGCAGAAAATTTGAACAATTTGGATGAAATTAAAAATGCACAGGCTGCATTACAAAAGGTACTGGATGATTTTGAACTTGATCGAGCAAGATTTGATAATGCTTTGGATTCAGAGAAAGCGATAAAAGTCTATTACTTAAATTATCGCGCTCAACTAAAAGTAAATGAAACAAAATTCTCGGTAGAGGTTTGTGGAGCGGCAACGACATTAGTGGAGTTGCTTAGCAAAAATCAAATAGGACAAAACCAGTATTGCCGAGCGCATAACAAGAAAATACAGACAAAATTGCCACAGGCATTTCAGACGGCAGGTGAAAAGTTTGAAGTGATTTCCAATAATTATAAAATAGGTATTGTGGTTCCATATGAGTCTGAGACAAGTAAATTATTGGAAGCGTTAGAGCAATCAAGTACAGAAACAGAAAAGAAAAAAGTATTGAGAAAATTACAGAAATATACAGTTGGTATTTCGGAAACTAGAAAAGGTAAGCTGGGAAATGCCATATATGAAAATAGCGAAGGAGTATTGGTGTTATCTGATGGTTATTATGATAGGAAGGTAGGTGTGGTAAATGAACCGAATTGGAGTTTTTCTAGCATGTAAAGGAGGTGAGATATTTTGAAAAAATACAGAAATACAATCGAATTTGAAGTAACTGGTCCATATGCTCTTTTTTCTAATCCAGTTATGAAAGTTGGCGGTGAAAAGACAAGTTATCATATCCCAACATATGAAGCATTAAGAGGTATTGTGGAAAGCATTTACTGGAAACCAACCATTATGTGGATTATCGATGCGGTAAGAGTAATGAATCCCATCCAGACAGAAACCAAGGGAATTCGTCCGATTGCATATAATGGAGGAAATGAACTCGCATATTATACTTATTTAAAAGATGTACGGTATCAGGTGCGCGCTCACTTTGAGATAAATTATAATCATCCAGAGCTGGAAGAGGATCGCAATGAGAATAAGCATCATAATATTGCGCGGAGAATGGTAAATCGGGGTGGACGCAGAGACATATTTTTGGGAACAAGAGAATGTCAGGCTTTTGAAGAACCTTGTGTATTTGGAGAAGGAGAAAGCTATTATGACACCATGACTGGGGAAGTGGACTATGGTTTTATGTACCACGGAATCACGTATCCCGAAGATGCTATTTTGGAAGAAGATAAGGGAAAAATGACAGTACGTTTTTGGAAGCCAGTTATGAAGAAAGGAGGAATTATAGAATTTATCAGACCAGAAAAGTGTACACAAAAAAGGCAGATTCGAGAGATGGAACGTAAAGTCTTTGGAAAAGGAAATTTTACGGGATTAAATGAATTTACTAGTGAGGAGGTGAGCGAGTGAGTTGGGTAAATGAACTGATTGATCTATATGAGAAGAATGAAGATCAAATAGGCGTTATTGAGGAACGAAATGGAATCCCATATGTACTTTTACCACCGTTTCATACAACTGTAACTGCACAGATAACAGTAACCATTGATCAAGATGGGAATTTTTTGAATGCAGAATCAGTAGACCCTAGTCGTAAGTTGACAATTATACCAGTAACGGAAAAATCAGGAAGTCGTACTGCTGGCAAGGAACCACATCCTTTATGTGATAATCTGCGGTATCTTGCAGGAGATTATGTGAAATATTATAAGGATGATGGAGTCTGCAATAAGTTATATATTTCTCAGCTTAAAAAGTGGGTCGAATCCGATTACTGTCATGAGAAAGTTCGGGCAATCTATTTATACTTGAAAAGAAATACCTTAATTCATGATTTGGTAGACAAAGCAGTTATAAAGTTGAATGAGCAAAATCAGATTGACGACACAGAAAGTATTCAGGGAATTGCACAGCCGAAAGCATTTGTACGTTTTATTGTACGTTCAGCGGATGCGGATATTTTTGAACAAAGACCGGATGAATGCTGGAAAGACAGAACCTTGCAGGAATGTTATATCGAATACGTTCGTTCTCAAGAAAAAGAGAAGGATTTATGTTATCTGACAGGAAATATAGAGGCTATTACTTATCTTCATTCAAAAAAAATTCGTAATGAGGGTGATGGTGCAAAACTGATTTCAGCAAATGATAGTCAAAATTTCACCTATCGAGGACGTTTTATTACCAAAGAAGAAGCGTTTGCAGTAGGAAATGAGACTTCTCAGAAACTTCATAATGCATTAAAATGGATTATTCGCAAGCAAGGTACATTTTTTGATACGCTAGCAATTGTTAGTTGGGAATCGAATCGGTTGAGTATGCCAAAATGGAATGTGGATACCGATACGATTGCGTCAGAGTACGAGAAGGAGCAAGAAGAGGATGAGTGGGCAGAGGAAGAACCTGAAGAAGAGACTATATCAGATTTGAATGCAATCACTGCTGAAAAGTTTTATAAAGCATTGTGGGGATATGGTAAAAAGGTGGATAATACTTCATCTATGTTTTTGCTTGGATTCGACGCAGCGACTCCTGGCAGATTAGCAATGATTGAAGAGAAAACATTGGATTCAGCACGTTATTTGAAAAATATTAAAAAATGGCATGAAAGCTGTAATTGGATTCATGAAAAATGGAAAGATGGAAAAAGAATACAGTTTTCAGGAATGGTTGGCGTGTGGGATGTAGCGGATATTCTTTTTGGCATAGAAAGTAAGGGAAGTCTTACCATTGTAGATGCAAATGGAAAGAAGCTATATGCAGAAGTTGCCAAGAGATTGATTCCCTGTATCTGGAATGGAAGCAAAGTACCAGTTGACTATGTGAATAGAGCCGTGCAGAAGGCTTCTACGCCGTTGGCTTATAAGGAACGTAAAAACTGGGAAAGAGTTTTGACGTTGGCTTGTTCTTTTGTTAAAAAGAATAGAAAAGAAAAATATAAGGAGGAATGGAACGTGGCATTAGACAAGGAACAAAAAGACAGAAATTATCTGTATGGTCGCTTGTTAGCGGTGGCAGATCGAATTGAATACCGAACATATGATGCGAGTGATAAGGGAAGAGTTACAAACGCCAAGAGGTATATGAGCACTTTTTCGCAGAGACCATTTGAAACATGGAAGGTAATTGAAGAAAATATTCAGCCGTATATGAATAAGTTGGGAATCAAAGAAAGACGTTTCTATGAAAATCTGCTGGATGAGATTTGCAAGTTATTTGAGGTGGAAACATTTCTGGATAATAGCAAATTGGATGGTTTGTATTTGTTAGGCTTTCATAGTCAGTCGCAAGATCTGAAGGAAATGAAAAAAGAAAACTCTGAAGAAAATTTGAAAGAAAGTGAAGAGGAGGAATAAACAATGAGCGAATTAAAGGGAAAAATTGATTTTACCTTGTTTGTAAGTGCCAATGGTGCAAATGTGAATGGAGATCCGCTGAATGGAAATCGTCCGCGAATCAATCTGGATGGATACGGAGAAATGTCTGATGTGTGCATTAAAAGAAAAATCAGAAATCGTCTTCAGGATCTGGGACAGAAAATTTTTGTACAGTCAGATGATCGTGCAACTGATTCGTATACCAGTCTGAAGGACCGTGCAGATGGCTGTCAGGAACTGAAAGCACAGATGGAAAATAAGAAAAATGCGAACCGTGATGCATGTGCAGCAATTGCATGCAAGGAATGGCTTGATGTCAGAATGTTTGGACAGGTCTTTGCGTTCAAGAATGTTCCAGTTTCTTTCGGTGTGCGAGGTCCGGTTTCAATTCATCAGGCAATCAGCCTTTCACCAATTGATATCATTAGTATGCAGATTACTAAGAGCGTAAATAGTGAATCGGGAAAAGAGAGCAAAGCATCTGACACAATGGGAATGAAGCATAGAGTTGATTTTGCTGTGTATAAAATAATGGGAAGTGTCAATGTTCAGCTTGCAGAGAAAACTGGGTTTAGTCAGGAAGATGCAGAGGCATTGAAGGAGGCATTAAAAACTTTGTTTGAGAATGATGCGTCTTCAGCGAGACCAGAAGGAAGCATGGAAGTTTGCAAGATGTATTGGTGGCAGCACGATGAAAAGACACCAGCTATTTCTAGTGGAAAAATTCAGAGAGGCTTTAATATTAAGCAAAAGAAAGATCGTCCAAAGGAATTTACGGATTATGAAATTACTTGGCATGTAGATGGCTGCAAAGAACCGGAGGAATTTGATTTTGTATAATGAGGAAGATTTTCTACAGTTATCCGGAATTCAGCACTTTGAGTTCTGTAAGAGACAGTGGGCACTGGCTTATATAGAACTACAGTGGCAGGAAAATGTCAGAACCGTAGAAGGAAAAATTCTTCATGAAAATGCACATGACCAGAGTCTCAAAGAAAAAAGAGGCGACACTTTGATTGTGAGAGCAATGCCGATTCACTCCCGTGAAATGGGAGTGAGCGGCGAATGCGATGTAGTAGAATTTCAGAAGGTAAAAGAGGGAATTCATCTAGCTGGAAAAGAAGGTCTTTATAAAGCAATTCCAATAGAATATAAAAGAGGAAAACCGAAAACAGACGATTCTGATATTCTTCAGGTCGCGGCACAAGCAATGTGTCTGGAAGAAATGTTATGCTGTACAATAGAGTATGGCTATATTTTTTATGGGGAAACGAAACATCGTACTAAAATAGTCTTTACAGATGAAGTGAGAGAAAAAGTTCGCAGAATATTTGCAGAAATGCATAAATATTACGAACAGCGTTATACACCAAAGGTAAAAACAAGTACGAAGTGTAATGCTTGTTCCTTGAAAGACATTTGTATTCCTGTTTTAAACAAGAAAAAATCGGTTTCCGGGTATATTGATAGAACTATTGCTAATGAGGAAAATGAATGAAAAGACTTTTAAATACGTTATATGTAACATCAGGAAATAAATATTTGTCTCTGGAAGGCGAAAATATTGTTGTACTAGAAGATCAGAAGGAAATTGGAAGAGTTCCATTGCACAATTTACAGGCGATTGTTACATTTGGATATACAGGAGCAAGTCCGGCACTTATGGGAGTCTGCGCTCAGAGAAATATAGATTTATCTTTTATGTCTGGAAATGGAAGATTTCTGGCTCGAGTTACAGGTGAAGTAAAAGGAAATGTAACGTTAAGAAAGCAACAGTATAGAATTAGTGATAATCAAGAAGAAAGCATACGAATAGCGAGAAATTTTATTCTTGGAAAAGTATATAATTCAAGATGGATTCTTGAAAGAGCAATCAGGGATTATTCTATGCGCTTAGATGTTGAAACAATAAAGAAAAAATCGCTTTTTCTAGATCAGAGTATCGGGAAAATAAGAGTCTGTGAAAATGCAGATGAATTATTGGGGCTAGAAGGAGAGGCAGCTTCGGTATATTTTTCTGTATTTGATGATCTGATTTTGCAGCAGAAGGAAGATTTTTATTTTCATGGAAGAAATAAGAGACCACCTTTGGATAATGTGAATGCTATGCTGTCTTTTGGATATTCTTTATTAGCAGGAATGTGTGGTTCGGCATTAGAAACAGTAGGATTAGATCCATATGTAGGATTTTTCCATACTGATAGACCTGGACGTATGTCATTGGCATTAGATCTGATGGAAGAGTTCCGAAGTGTCATGGTAGATCGCTTTGTTTTAACTTTAATCAACAAAAAGATTATGAAAGAAAAATATTTCATAAAAAAAGAAAATGAAGCTGTTATCATGACAGATGAAGGAAGAAAAGCGTTTTTATCAGCTTGGCAATCAAAAAAACAAGAAAGTATTAAGCATCCATTCTTGAATGAAAAGATTGAATGGGGAATGGCTCCTTATGTACAGAGCATGTTGTTGGCGAGATATTTAAGAGGAGATTTAGATGAGTATCCGCCGTTTTTCTGGAAGTAGGTGGAAAGTGAAATGTTAGTGCTAATTACGTATGATGTAAATACACAAACAGAAGCAGGAAGAAAACGTTTACGAAAAGTCGCAAAAGAGTGTGTTAATTATGGCCAACGAGTTCAAAATTCAGTATTTGAGTGCCAAATGGATGCAACAAAGTGCCGACAGGTTAAAAATATTTTGGAGAATCTCATAGACAAAGAAGTAGATAGTCTGAGATTTTATTATCTAGGAGAAAAGTATAAAAATAAGGTGGAACACATCGGGGCAAGACCAGGATTTGATGTTACAGATACGCTTATATTTTAGTGCAAAGTTGGCCTCTTTGTGAGGTTGCGATATAGAACATGTAACATTTTGTAAACTACTAAGAGGATTGAAATAGGAAGGAGTGTTTTTATGTTTTATCCGTTTATGACATTAAATGATAATACAGAAATTGTACATTCAGAGGTAATAGAAAAAAAACGGTCGTGAACAGGTCGAAGTTCGCATTGAAAAACCTGTTTATGGAGGGTTTCACTCAGCATCTTGTTGGTTACCTGATTACAGATGGGAAAATATTGATGGATTTTCTGAGGAAGAAATTAAATATTTCCAAGAATATCTAAATTCTGTTGCTCACATTATTATGCAATTAGCTCGAGAAGGTGGTTTTGAAGGAGGTATGGACAGTGCCTCAAATTTTTAAAATTGGTGTACAGGGGTTCAATGATTAGAAGAATCAAAATAAAAAGCGAGCAAAAAGCTGAGTGCGAAAGGTAAGTAAACAGAAAAATCCTAGGGGATTCGCACCAGAAAAAATGAAGATTTTGCAAAAAAAGAGTTGAAAAAAAGATAGTATTAATGTAATATGAATATATTATATGCAATAAGCACAAAAAGTAATTTGGAAAGGAAAACTTTTTGCGTAAAAATTGCCGTCGACCTCTTCGTGAGGTCGTGAGTTGAAATTCTGTGAAATCAACTGGAGTCTTGAAAGTGTAATGAGTCGACCTCTTCGTGAGGTCGTGAGTTGAAATGTTATAATTATCGGTTTTCACTGACATTTTCTTGTCGACCTCTTCGTGAGGTCGTGAGTTGAAATTTCTTGGAGCTGCCTAACGACTTTTTATCCAGCTCGTCGACCTCTTCGTGAGGTCGTGAGTTGAAATATGTATGTTTGGAGCGCTTGTATTGATGGAGAAGAAGTCGACCTCTTCGTGAGGTCGTGAGTTGAAATACAAAATATGCAAGAATTGTTAATAGTTATAGTGGTCGACCTCTTCGTGAGGTCGTGAGTTGAAATAAATATAAATGAAATAAGTGTTGATAGTGAAGAAGTCGACCTCTTCGTGAGGTCGTGAGTTGAAATTATATAGATATCTGTAAAGATGGTATTATCATACGTCGACCTCTTCGTGAGGTCGTGAGTTGAAATGAAAATCAGACAAAAGAATAAATAGTACGAAAATGTCGACCTCTTCGTGAGGTCGTGAGTTGAAATATTACAACTGCTAGCTTGCCACTCATAATGTCGGTCGACCTCTTCGTGAGGTCGTGAGTTGAAATAGAGAAGGTTTTAAAATAAAGAATAGTGGCGGTTTGTCGACCTCTTCGTGAGGTCGTGAGTTGAAATGGATTGCGAAAATTCCACCAGAAGCAATTCAGGATGTCGACCTCTTCGTGAGGTCGTGAGTTGAAATATTTGGTCATCTGATAAGCCTATTTCATAATCTCGGTCGACCTCTTCGTGAGGTCGTGAGTTGAAATATGAAACAGACAGAAATTCAAGCAAAATATTTCACAGTCGACCTCTTCGTGAGGTCGTGAGTTGAAATATGAAACAGACAGAAATTCAAGCAAAATATTTCAGTCGACCTCTTCGTGAGGTCGTGAGTTGAAATGGGAAAGATATCAGATTGAAATACAATGATAAAAGTCGACCTCTTCGTGAGGTCGTGAGTTGAAATAGCACAAGTACACTTCTTTGCCTGTCAGGGCCTGCGTCGACCTCTTCGTGAGGTCGTGAGTTGAAATACTAATATCTGGCTTATCGTTTGAACCGCCAAAGTCGACCTCTTCGTGAGGTCGTGAGTTGAAATAAAGTATATAAAAAGTAAAAATCTTGCATGGATAGCGTCGACCTCTTCGTGAGGTCGTGAGTTGAAATGACTATGATAAATTTGCTGAGTCACTTGTAAAAGCGTCGACCTCTTCGTGAGGTCGTGAGTTGAAATGGAAAAGATATCAGATTAAAATATAACGACAAAAGTCGACCTCTTCGTGAGGTCGTGAGTTGAAATTTTAATGAATCTACAGTAGAACAATTCTCATCCGTCGACCTCTTCGTGAGGTCGTGAGTTGAAATAAGCTTACGGCTGGCGACGATCTAATGACAGCGACGTCGACCTCTTCGTGAGGTCGTGAGTTGAAATACACGCTTTTATGATGTGATTTTTGATGAATTTATCCGTCGACCTCTTCGTGAGGTCGTGAGTTGAAATGCTGTGAAGTACTCCATTATTACACTTCGTACATGTCGACCTCTTCGTGAGGTCGTGAGTTGAAATAAAATATATCAAGAGCTTATAAAAACCGTGAGCGACGTCGACCTCTTCGTGAGTTGAAATGTTAATGATGTTACATATGTAGAATCTACTTATGTCGACCTCTTCGTGAGGTCGTGAGTTGAAATAGTAAGTGGGCTGATATCAAGTAATGTTACTTCGTCGACCTCTTCGTGAGGTCGTGAGTTGAAATATTGGTGGGTTGAGCGATTATCTAACGGAAGCACCAGTCGACCTCTTCGTGAGGTCGTGAGTTGAAATGCCATGAAAACAGTCTGCTCAATCTGAAGCAACTGTCGACCTCTTCGTGAGGTCGTGAGTTGAAATATCAACAACACCGCCACTAACCCAATCGAGACCGTGTCGACCTCTTCGTGAGGTCGTGAGTTGAAATTCCCTTGATCGTGATCACAGTGGTTCCGATTACGTCGACCTCTTCGTGAGGTCGTGAGTTGAAATGCTAATTGGAATATGAGATTGACTCCTGCGGTAATGTCGACCTCTTCGTGAGGTCGTGAGTTGAAATGTTATACTGTAACTGCCGAGCATAGGTTTCATTCGTCGACCTCTTCGTGAGGTCGTGAGTTGAAATGATGGAAAAAATTTCTATGGCGCACATATCTCTGGTCGACCTCTTCGTGAGGTCGTGAGTTGAAATATCCTTTGTTGTTTTTAAAGGGAAACTTTTGCGGTCGACCTCTTCGTGAGGTCGTGAGTTGAAATATCGCAGACTCCAGAAATTCTACGACAATGCTAGATGTCGACCTCGTCACGAGGTCGTGAGTTGAAATGAAAATTGGGTTATCCAGTAATTAAAAGTTTATCGTCGCCTCTCATATAGCGGCGTAAATTGAAATGAAAGTTGCGCGCAACATCAATTAAATATTGCGTTATTATTTAGATGTAAATAATATTGCGCGGATCTGAATAGTTGTAAAAAATTAAAGTTTTTATAGAAGGAGGCTTGGGAAAGTGTTTAAAGAGATGATGGAGCAGATCGAGGAATTCCTTGAGAACACGCCGAGAGATATCTACGAGTTCTCAATCATCCTTGAAGATATGCTGGTGGATGACTATGATGAGATGTATGAAGAACAGCCAGAGGCTATGGAGCTTCTGGCAAGTAATGTTCCATATATTTGCGCTACAGCTGAACAAGGCATGA
>ENA-USUG01000177-USUG01000177.1-human-gut-metagenome-genome-assembly--contig:-NODE-177-length-96873-cov-7.393611_pt1 | contig 96873 bp, 69 predicted proteins | sample MGYA00250059_ERZ773394 | MGnify/ENA primary metagenome ERZ773394 (study PRJEB29103, sample SAMN06111957) | human gut metagenome | biome: human gut; feature: ankylosing spondylitis patient; material... | reverse complement strand
TAACAAATAGGTAACATCTATTACAAAATGAGCGAAAAAGCACCCTTTATGGTATTTTCTGGAACTAACTCCAGATACCTTGCAGAAAAAATTTGCAAAAGCCTTGATTGTGAAATGGGAAACATGAACATTATGCACTTCGCAGATGGAGAATTTGCCGTTTCTTATGAAGAATCTATCAGAGGTTCACATGTATTTCTAGTTCAATCTACCTTCCCCAACTCAGACAACTTAATGGAACTCTTACTAATGGTCGATGCTGCAAAAAGAGCATCAGCTAAAAGCATTGTAGCTGTAATTCCTTATTTTGGATGGGCTCGTCAAGATAGGAAAGACAAACCACGCGTTTCTATCGGAGCAAAATTAGTTGCAGATTTATTAAGTGTAGCCGGCATTGACCGTCTTATTACAATGGATTTACACGCAGACCAAATTCAAGGTTTTTTTGATGTACCGGTGGACCATTTATATGCATCCGCAGTTTTCTTACCTTATATAGAATCTTTACATTTAGAAAATTTAGTAATAGCAACTCCTGACGTAGGCGGTTCCAAACGTGCAAGTACATATTCTAAATATTTAGGAGTACCATTGGTTTTATGCAACAAATCACGTGAGAAAGCAAACGAGGTAGCATCTATGCAGATCATAGGTGACGTTAAAAATAAAAATGTCGTATTAATCGATGATATTGTAGATACTGCAGGAACAATTACAAAAGCTGCCAATATAATGCTTGATGCTGGAGCTGTTTCTGTTCGTGCCATAGCCAGTCACTGTGTCATGTCTGACCCGGCAAGCGAAAGAGTACAGGATTCCAGTTTAACAGAAATGGTATTTACAGATAGTATCCCTTATACTCATAAATGTGCAAAAGTCAAACAATTAACGATTGCCGATTTATTTGCAGAGACAATTCGCAGGGTTGTTAGCAATGAATCAATAAGTTCGCAATATATTATTTAAGCAAAAAATAAATATAATAAAAGCATCTTCATAAAATAATGAAGATGCTTTTTTACATTAAAAAATATCCAAGATAAACCTTTCCTATTATTTAATGCAATACCTATAATAAAATTCAATAGATCCAGCAACAGAAAGAAATAATCACATCTTAAATATAGCTTTTATTTCAAACAAATTTTATCAATAATTTATAGTTAAAACACCGCAATGCGAATATTATCAAATTTAGTAATAACTTTAGTTAAAAACAAATAGCCAAAGAAACAATCTAATAAAAAGATTCTAACTTTGCGCCCGAAAAGGAAACTAAAATATTTTTTCAAGTTTCCAACCTTTATATCCCTTATCTAAGACTTCCCCCTACTGGAAAACATGTTTATAGAACAGAATAAGGACAAATTATACTGATTAGAAAATATGAAAACGCAAATTTGTAGATTTATGATTAACAAAACACAGCGAATCTCACTATTCGCACTTAGCCTATCTTTCCTACTCGTATCATGCGGTAATAAAGGAATGCATATTGAACCAAACAAAAAGTTTGCAGTAGTAACTTTGCAACCAACTGATGTAGAGTTAAAAAGTTCCTATCCAGCAACTGTTCGTGGTAAACAAGATGTAGAAATCCGCCCTCAAGTAGCAGGATTTATCACTAAATTATGTGTAGACGAAGGTGCTACAGTACGTAAAGGCCAGCCACTTTTCATTATTGATCAAGTGCAATATGAGGCGGCAGTAAAACAAGCAGAAGCCGGTGTAAAAGTAGCAGAAGCCAGTGTAGCAACCGAGGAATTAACTTATAAGAATAAGATTGAGCTACATAAAAAGAAAATCATTAGTGATTACGAATTACAATCAGCTCAGAATACCCTTGCCAGTAAAAAAGCATCTTTAGCACAAGCTGAAGCACAATTAGTAAATGCTCGTCAAAATTTATCTTATACGGTAGTAAGCAGTCCTTCTGACGGTATAGTAGGTTCCATACCTTATCGTATCGGAAGTTTAGTCAGTGCATCTATTGCAACCCCATTGACTACTGTTTCCCAGTATTCTGAAATGTACGCTTATTTTTCATTAACAGAAAAAGAGCTTCTTAATCTGATTAGAAAAGATGCAGGAGAAAAGAAAATGATAGAAAGTTTCCCTACTGTAGAACTACAATTAGCAGACGGTTCACTCTATGACCAGAATGGAAAAGTAGAGACGATAAGTGGTGTAATAGACCCAACCACAGGTTCTGTTACACTTCGGGCTGCATTCCCAAATCCAAATCACCTGTTAAGGAGTGGTGGAACCGGCTCTGTACTTATACCTTATAAGATGGAGAGCGCAGTTGTTGTTCCTCAAAAAGCAACTTACGAGGTTCAGGACAAAAAATTCGTATATGTTCTACAACCGGATAATACCATTAAGAATACAGAAATTCAAATATTCAATGTAGACAATGGATCTGACTATGTAGTTATGTCAGGTTTAAAAGCCGGAGATAAGATTGTTGTAGAAAATGTTAGTACATTAAAAGATGGTCAAGCTATAGAGCCTATCACTAAAGAGCAATCTGAACAAAACTTCAAAGATGCTTTGAATAAATAGATTTTAATAACATTAGAAGAACTATGAAATTAGATAAATTTATTAATCGCCCGGTACTATCCACGGTAATTTCTATCGTAATAGTCATTCTGGGTATATTAGGTTTGCTGTCATTGCCTATATCCCAATATCCGGATATAGCCCCTCCTACCGTTCGTGTGTCTACTACCTATCAAGGTGCTAATGCACAAACAGTATTGAACAGTGTGATAGCTCCGTTGGAAGAGCAGATTAATGGTGTGGAAAACATGATGTACATGACATCTACCGCTACCAATACCGGCGAAGCTGATATCCAAGTTTATTTTAAACAGGGAACAGACCCGGATATGGCAGCTGTCAATGTACAAAACCGTGTTGCTAAAGCACAGGGATTCCTTCCTGCTGAGGTTACTAAAGTAGGTGTCATCACTTCTAAACGCCAAACAAGTATGTTATTGGTGTTCTCACTCTATAGTTCCGATGATAAATACGATAATGAATTTCTGGAAAACTATGCGAAAATAAATGTTATTCCGGAAGTACAGCGTGTACCGGGCGTAGGCGACGCAATGGTATTAGGTGCCGACTACTCCATGCGTATTTGGTTAAAACCGGATGTAATGGCACAATACAAATTGATGCCAACCGACATTACCAACGCATTAAGCGAACAAAATATAGAAGCAGCTCCGGGATCATTTGGAGAATCAGGAAATCAGACTTTCCAATATACATTAAGATATAAAGGACGTCTGCAAACTCAGGAAGAATTTGAGAATATAGTTATTCGTGCTACTGAAGACGGTCAGGTACTTCGTCTAAAAGATGTAGCAGGGGTGGAATTAGGACGTCTAACCTATGGTTTCACAAACTTGGTAAACGGTCATCCCGGTGTAACATGTATCGTATTCCAGACTGCCGGTTCTAATGCAACTCAAATTATCAATGATATTGAAGATTTGCTTAAAAGAACCGAAAACACATTACCTCCCGGTGTAAAAGTCAATATATCACAAAATGCAAATGATTTTTTGTTCGCTTCTATCCATGAAGTTATCAAAACATTGCTGGAAGCATTCTTGCTTGTATTTATCGTGGTATATATCTTCCTGCAAGATTTCCGTTCCACTTTAATTCCGGCAATTGCAATTCCGGTTGCCTTAGTGGGAACATTCTTTATCCTTTATTTAATCGGATTCAGTATCAACTTGCTGACACTTTGTGCCATGGTGCTCGCCATTGCGATAGTGGTCGATGATGCCATTGTCGTCGTCGAGGGAGTACATGCAAAGTTAGACCAAGGATACAAGTCTGCCCGCTTAGCATCTATCGATGCCATGAGTGAACTTGGTGGGGCTATCGTTTCCATTACTTTGGTTATGATGTCCGTATTCATTCCGGTAAGTTTCATGTCCGGAACTTCAGGTACGTTCTATCGCCAATTCGGTCTAACAATGGCAATTGCTATCGGACTATCCGCAATCAACGCTTTGACATTAACACCGGCACTTTGTGCTATCCTGTTGAAACCGCATAAAGAAGACGAGAAAAAGAAATCAACTTTCATCAGTCGTTTCCATATTGCTTTCAACGTATATTATGATAATTTATTGAAAAAATATAAGAAAGGTACTCTCCGCTTCATACACAAACCATGGCTTACAATCGGTTTTGTAGTTGTCGGTATAGCAGCATTGCTATTCTTCATGAAAATTACACCGACAGGTTTAGTTCCAAATGAAGATACAGGTACTATTATGGCAGTAGTAGATATGCCTCCAGGAAGTTCCAAAGAATTCACTGAAGCTACAATGATGAAGGTTGACAGTTTAATCGCTGCCGATCCGGCAGTAGAAAGCCGTACTATGATTGTCGGTTACAGTTTCCTTTCCGGTCAGGGTCCTAGTTACGGTTCTTTCATCTGTAAACTGAAGAACTGGGAAGAACGAGACATTAAGCAACGTTCGGACTTCGTTTCCGGTATGCTCTATTTATCAGCCATGAAAGTGATAAAAGACGCACGTGTATTATTCTTCGCACCTCCTATGATTCCTGGATATAGTGTATCCAACGGTTTTGAATTGAACCTGCAAGATAAGACCGGAGGTAGTCTGGATAAATTCTATGAAGTAGCACAAGAATTCATTCATAAGCTACAGGAACGTCCGGAAATACAGTCTGCACAGACCTCATTTAATCCGAACTTCCCACAATACATGATTGATATTGATGCGGCTGCTTGTAAGAAGGCCGGAATCAGTCCCAGTACCATCTTAACAACATTGCAGGGGTATTATGGTGGATTATACACTTCAAACTTCAACCGTTTCGGAAAGTTGTATCGTGTAATGATTCAGGCAGACCCAAGTGCACGTACCAATTTGGAATCATTAAAATCCATTATGATACGCAATGGAAACGAAATGGCTCCGATAAGCCAATTCATGAGTATGAAACGTGTTTACGGACCGGATAACATCAAACGTTTCAACATGTTTACCGCAATGACCATCAACGGTTCACCTGCGGACGGATATAGTAGTGGTCAGGCAATCCAAGCTATGGAAGAAGTTGCCAAAGAAGTATTACCTACAGGATATGGTTATGAATTCTCAGGTATGACACGTGAAGAGCAAAGTTCAAGCGGTAGCACTACTGCCATGATCTTTATCCTTTGTTTTGTCTTCGTATACTTATTATTGAGTGCACAATATGAAAGTTATATTCTGCCATTGGCCGTATTGTTATCCATTCCGTTCGGTTTGGCAGGTAGCTTTATCCTCGCGCACTTAATGGGATTGGTAAACAATATAATTCCTATACTTGGTGCCGCTACCAACAATATCTATATGCAGATTGCATTGATTATGTTGATCGGTCTTTTGGCAAAGAACGCTATCTTAATCGTAGAATTTGCCCTTGATCGTCGTAAAATGGGTATGAGCATCACTTGGGCAGCCGTCTTGGGAGCTGCCGCCCGTCTACGCCCTATCTTGATGACCTCTTTGGCTATGGTAGTAGGTTTATTACCTATGATGTTTGCATTCGGGGTAGGTGCCAACGGTAACCGTGCCCTTGGTACAGCGGCTGTAGGTGGTATGTTGATCGGTATGATTTGCCAGATTTTCGTTGTTCCGGCATTATTTGTCATCTTCCAGTATCTACAAGAAAAGATTAAGCCTCTTGAATGGGAAGATATGGATAACAGCGATGTTAAAACAGAAATTGAGCAATACTCTAAAAATAAAGAATAGCATAATATGAAAAAACAGATTATATATATGTTGTGTGCAACCGCTCTTTTGAGCAGTTGCCACATCTATAAATCATACGACCGTCCAGAAGTCAACGTTTCCGGCATCTATCGTGACCCGATGAATGCAAATGACACGCTTGCTTCCGATACGACGAACATGGGAAACCTCCCGTGGAAAGAAGTCTTCCGTGACCCCAAACTACAGACATTAATAGAACAAGGTCTGGAAAATAATGTAGATATGCAAGCTGCTATACTACGTGTACAAGAAGCTAAAGTAATGCTTACTTCAGCAAAGTTATCCTATCTTCCTTCTATCAATTTCGCACCGCAAGGAACAATTTCCACTTTAGATCATTCCCGCAATGTAAAGGCATATTCAATTCCGGCAGCAGCAAGTTGGGAAATTGATTTGTTCGGCAAAGTTCTGAATGCAAAAAGAGGTGCTAAAGCCAGCTTATTGCAAAGCGAAGCTTATCAACAAGCTGTACGTTCACAATTAATCGCAGGAATTGCCAATACCTATTATTCTTTACTGATGTTGGACAAACAGGTAGCTATCAGCGAAAAGACTTCTTTGATTTGGAAAGACAATGTCCGTGTTATGGAAGCGATGAAAGAAGCCGGTATGACAACAGAAGCAGCAGTTGTACAAAGTAAAGCAAACAGTCATCAAGTTGAAGCATCTCTCGCAGACCTTAGACGTCAGGTTCGTGAAACAGAAAATGCGCTGTCCGTCCTTTTAGCACAAGCTCCGCAAACTATTGAACGCAGTAGTCTTGAAGAGCAAGAGATGCCGGAGGAATTGACAGCAGGTATCCCCATACAACTACTTGCCAACCGTCCGGACGTAAAAGCTGCCGAAATGGCTTTGGCCGGTGCATATTATACGACCAATCAGGCACGTGCAGCATTCTATCCTTCCTTAACAATCGGAGGAACAGCAGGATGGACAAATGGTTCAGGAATGTCCGTGGCTAATCCGGGGAAATTACTGTTACAAGCTCTAGGCTCGTTGACACAACCCATATTCAACCATGGAAAAATTGTTGCTAATCTAAAAGTATCGAAAGCAGAAGAGAAAATAGCACAAATGAATTATCAACAAGCTATCCTAAATGCTGGTGAAGAAGTAAGCAATGCTTTATTCCTTTATGAAACAGCAAGTAAGAAAATGACTGAACATAAGGCACAAGTCGAAGAACTGACCAAAGCTGTCGAATATACTCAAGACTTGTTCCATTCGGGATCAGCATCCTATTTAGAGATACTGACTGCTCAACAATCATTACTCAATGCACAATTAAACGAAGTATCCGATACATTCCAACGTATGCAAGCTGTCATCAACTTGTATGAATCATTAGGAGGTGGAAGAGAGTAATTAACCTTTAAATTAAAAGATTATGATTAGTCCATTAGCATTTGTCGACCCCAGCGCAATAATAGGGGAAAACGTAACGGTTCACCCGTTTGCTTACATTGACAAAAATGTAGTTATCGGTAATAATAATGTTATCATGCCTTATGCCAGTGTTCTTAGCGGTGCACGCATAGGCGATGGAAACACAATATATCAGGGAGCGGTAATAAGTGCCGTTCCTCAAGATTTCAACTTCAAAGGTGAAGAAACAATCGCCCGTATCGGTAACGACAACACGATTCGTGAATACGCCGTTATCAGTCGCGCCACTCATCCGGACGGCGAAACCTGTATTGGAGATAACAACTTCATCATGCAGGCAGTACGTCTATCCCACGATGTACATGTAGGCAATCATGTGATTGTAGGAAACGGTTCACAAGTTTCAGGTGATACCACGATAGAAGATCATGCAATTTTAAGTTCATGCGTACTTATGCAGCAGCATACCCGTGTAGGACAATGGTCACTGGTACAAGGAGGTTGCCGTTTCAATAAAGATATACCGCCTTATATCGTGGCAGCTCTTGAGCCGACCGTTTATCACGGGGTAAACAAATTAGTTTTGTCTAACTGCGGATTTAGCGAGAGAGTACTTCGACATATTAGTAGCGCATACCGTTTGATATTCCAAGCCAGTATCATTAACTTGGACGATGCTTTAGACAAAATACGTAATCAGGTTCCAATGAGCGAAGAGATAGAAAACATTATCGCATTCTGTCAAAAGACACAATTAGGTCTTATAAAATAATTGTTTCTATATATTTGTATAGTAAAAAGCCGATATGAGAGTGATCTTATATCGGCTTTTCTATATTCTATAAATAAGTTATTTTACTTCTTCACATCTTCCAATCGACCAAAGTTATAAGTACCTTTTCTTATGACGTTCCCATTCTTATCCATCTCTACAAAAGGACCGTCTTTCTTTCCCTGACGGAAGAAACCTTCAAAGCGAACTCCGTTCTTATCCTCCATTATTCCTTTACCTTCCTCAAGACCATCGATAAAGCCTCCTTTGTATTTCGTTCCATCTTGAAGACGCATTATACCTTGACCGTTGGCTTTATTATTTTTCCATTCGCCTTCGTAAACGTCTCCATTTCCCCAAGTATATTTTCCTTTACCATTACGTTGGTTTCCTTTCCATTGACCTACATAGACTGCTCCGTTAGACCACGTAAATGTTCCTTGCCCCTCCTGTTCTCCATTCTTGAATTCTCCAACATACTTATCACCGTTCTTATGATAATAAATGCCTTGACCGGTTCGCTCACCATCTACATAACTACCTTCATAGCGATCACCTGTATGAAAATAATAGATACCTTTACCGTGCTGAACATCCTTATCCCAATCACCGATATATTTATCTCCGTTCACATAGTAATAAGTTCCTTTACCATGGCGTGTATCGTCTTTCCAATCACCATCATACTTCGAACCGTCTTCCCAGACCAATACCCCTTTACCGTTTTTCTTATCACCGGCCCATTCTCCTTTGTATTCGGCTCCATTCTTCCATGTATAAGTACCGCCACCTTCACGTTTATCATTCACCCAGTTACCAACATAAATATCCCCATTATAATAAAACATGGTTCCCGTTCCATGCTGATAATCCGTAAACCACATACCTTCATAACGGTTGTTATTCATGAAATAATACGTTCCTCTACCATGCTGCTGGTCTTGAAACCACTGTCCTTCATACTTTTCTCCATCAGGGAAAGTATAGATTCCGAATCCTTCGCGCTTGCCTTTTACATACTCACCTTCGTAAATATCACCGTTCTTAAAAACAGTCTTACCTTTACCGTAAGGTTTACCATGTTTCAGTTCGCCGGTATAAACAGAACCGTCTTTGAATGTATAGTTGCCAATCTTTATTTGAGAAGAAAAAAGCCCGGTTACCTTATCCATAAAACCACTTTTTCCTTGTGCATTAACAGTAGTAGATATTGTTTGTATACTGAATAATATGAACAATAAATAAATATATTTTCGCATGTTATGACTATTTATTCCTTTAATGAGGTTTCAAAGGTAACATTAATCCCTCGAAAAGCAGGAACATGTTATAATTTGTTAGATATTTTTTTGCCGACCACGACTTCCGTCAACCCGTCATTATTAAAATACTTTATTGCCAGTTCTCTCAAATCGGAGGAGGAAACTTCACGCACTGCCTCCAACGAACGTTGATAATAAGACTCATCCAAATGATTGGTCTCGATGAAAGTCCACGCTTCCGCTAAAGAAAAAGGTCCTTCATAGTTGCGGCACATCTGCCCTAACATATAATTTCTCACGATTGACAATTCCTTATCGGTTACGAGGTCATTCTTCAAAACTTCCATTTCGTGATAAACTTCTTTCACGATATTCTCCGTATATTCCCCGTCAGCTTCCGTGGAAACCACAAATACGCCCGTACCGGGATAAAAAAGAATCCCTGAACTTATACCATAAGTATATCCTTTATCTTCCCGGATATTCGACATCAAACGACTACCGAAATAGCCTCCGAACAAGGTCATAAGAACACGCATCTTCAAATAATCCGGATTATTTCTATCCATCGTCACGCATCCCATTCTTAATGAACTCTGCATGGCATCCGAACGCTCTACGAAAATACGTTTCTCCATAGATGAATCCGGACGAAACGTTTCAAACTCCTCACGTTCTTTTATCTCTCCCCAAGACTGTTTGCCGAAAGCATTCTCCACCCGTGATTCAATTTCTGCCGTTACCTTTCCCGATAGATAAACCGAACAATTAGCGGAATGATAATAATGACGATGAAATTTCTTCAAGACTTCACGATTCAGCACGTCATAATCATCCACCGTTACAGTTCTTCCACTCGGATGGGCTGTACCGAACACTGATAAATTAAAATATTTCTGAGAGATAAAGTCTCCTTTCGTACTATTTACTAATAGTTGTTGCCTGTTGACATCCAACGTCGTACGCAATTCTTTTTCGGGGAAAGTAGGTTCTTTTATAATAGACTCGACAATCTCCAAAACCTGCGGGAAATACTTATTTAATGAATAAAGTGTCAGAAAAGAATATTCCATTCCTGCGGACAACTCCAGCCACGCACCATAATAATCCAGTTTCTCTTCTATCTGACCGGAGGTGTAGCGACTGCTTCCCTCCCGGAGCATACGGTTGGCAAACAAAGCCTGAAGCGGTTGCGATTGTTGGTAACGCCCGCCACGCAGCAACAGATCGAGGCGAACTACATCTTGCTCTCCTGCCTGAATCACATTCAGCATTACTCCGTTCGACATTACCCTACGTTCCGGTTGCACGATATCTATCTTATCCAGTGAGTTAGTCAATGGTTGTATGGTACGGTCAAGCATAATTATTACTTATCGGTATTAATAGTTTTCAAAAACATTTCCGCTCTCTGCAAATCCTGCGGTGTATCGATGCCTATCGTCTCCACATCGCTAACGCCTACCTTTATCTTATATCCATTCTCAAGCCAACGAAGTTGTTCCAATGATTCGGCTATCTCCAAGGAAGACTGGGGAAGCGAAGTAATCTCTTTCAGCACCTCACCTCTATAAGCATATAAACCGATATGTTTGTAATAAGTATGATTCTTCAACCAGTCCTTCGTATCCACATAACGCTGATACGGAATAATGGAACAGCTGAAGTAAAGTGCATTCATATCCTTGTCTACCACTACTTTCGGTGAATTTATGTTTTGCAACGCTTCGAAAGAGCTTTCCTCTGTAAACGGTTTTACCAAGGTAGCTATCTGCGTCTTATCATCTTCAAAACAAGATTTTATCACCTCCAGTTGTGACGGCTGTATGAAAGGCTCGTCTCCTTGTATATTCACAACAACATCAAACCCTTTCCCTACTTTGGTATATGCCTCATAGCAACGGTCTGTACCGCTTTTATGGGTAACGGAAGTCATGACGACTTTTCCTCCGAAAGCCTTGACGGCAGTCTCAATGCGCTCGTCATCCGTAGCTACAAACACATCATCCAGTAGTCCGACCACCTGTTCGTATACGCGCTGAATCACAGTCTTCCCGCCCAACATAGCCAACGGCTTGGCAGGAAAACGGGTAGAAGCATATCTGGCAGGGATTATTCCTATAAATCTCATATTACCTTAAAATCTATGTAATATGCAAAATTACAAAAAGATTTGGTAATCCCCCTTATTTACATTTATTTTGCAGACAAAATCATCAAAATGGAGATGCATTCCTGCTTTATCTGCATCGGTTCCAACACTTATTCGGAGAAGAATATGGAACTGGCAAGGAAAGAACTGCAACGGTTTTTTCCCGACATTGTTTTTGGTAAAGAAGTAGAGACAAAGCCTCTGTTATTTCGCAAGAACCTTACCCCTTTTCATAACCAGACCGGGAGATTTCATTCTTCTCAAAGTTCTGAAGAGATAAAACGCACCTGTAAACAGATTGAACGTCAGGCGGGAAGGATGCCGGAAGACAAATCAAAGGAAATAGTAAAACTGGATATTGACTTGGTTCAATATGATGATTTCATCCTGAAACCGGAGGATATGCAACGTCCTTATATGAAAGGATAATCAAAGGAAAGGTAGTTCGAATCGTTTCGACGTGGGAAGCCTTGCGTTCAGGCTTGGTCATCCTGTCGTTTCAGCATGGGAAGCCTGTCGTTTGTCCATGCTGAAACGATTGAAACAACCGCAAGTTTATATCATCCGCCCAAATGCTTTAAAGAGAACCTACTCAAAGATTGCATCAATCCCCTCCGACTCCTCCATTTGAGAGCTTAGCGAATCTTTGCAAGGATCGAATTTATCAGGGAACGAAAAGGTTTCCGTTTCCGAATAACCCAGCGACTTATCAGCCAACACCTTATTCATATAAATAGCCCAAATAGGAAGTGCCATGCTTGCACCCTGCCCGTCGGCCATTCCGTCAAAATGAATGTCGCGTTCTTCACCGCCTACCCAACATCCGGAAACCAAAGACGGTGTGAAGCCCATAAACCATCCGTCGGAATTACGGTTCGTTGTTCCGGTCTTACCGCCCATATCCGCTTTCACACCCAAGCGACGGACGCGTCCGGCAGTACCTTCGTTAACAACGGCACGCAACATGACCAACATCTTATAAGCACTTTCCTCACTGATCACCTCCTCCACCTGCGGCGAGAAGTTGGCAAGCACATTGCCTTCACTGTCTTCGATGCGGGTCACAAATACCGGTGCGGTACGTATTCCCCTATTCGCAAAAGCCGTATAAGCACTGACCATCTCTCCCACTGATATCTCACACGGACCGAGACAAAGAGATACGGTGGGTTGAATATCACGGTTGAGTACACCGAAAGAGTGAATCAATCTGACCAAAGCATACGGATTCAATTTGCTCATAAGATAGGCTGTAATCCAGTTATCCGAATTGGCAAGTCCCCACTTTAAAGTCACCATCTCACCGTAACGTTTCTTGTTGGCATTACGAGGCGACCAGGGAATACCATTCTCATCCATCAACGTCTGCTCTATATGCCGGGTTTCATCACAAGGAGAAAAACCGTTTTCCATCGCAAGAGTATATACATAAGGTTTAACGGTAGACCCCACCTGACGGCGTCCTACCATCGCCATATCATATTGGAAATAACGATAATCCGGACCACCCACATAAGCTTTTACCTCTCCGGTTATCGGGTCCATAGACATAAATCCGGTACGAAGGAAATGTTTGTAATAGCGGATAGAGTCAAGTGGCGTCATAATCGTATCTTTCTCTCCTTCCCACGTAAAGACAGACATTTCTTCTTTCTTATTGAATGCTTTCTGAATCTCTTCTTCGGAATGACCGGCCGCTTTCATGGTACGGTAGCGATCTGTCTGCCGAACAGCTCTTTGAAGAATATCGTCCACCTGTTCCTGAGTCAGCATATTGGTATAAGGGGCTTTCTTACGTCCTTGTTTCTCTTTAAAGAAGCGAGGCTGCAAGTATTCACCCAGATGCTGGCGTACAGCTTCTTCCGCATAACGCTGCATGCGGGAGTCAATACTGGTGTAAATCTTCAAACCATCCGTATAGATGTTATAATTTGTCCCGTCTTTCTTCTTATTCTTTGCACACCATCCATAAAGCGGATTATTCTGCCATGCCAGAGAATCTTCATAGTATTTTTGCATCTGCCAGCCACGATAGTCGCTCCTCTTCGGTTCTTTGGCAGTCATCACACCACGCAGATATTCACGGAAATAAGTTGCCAATCCTTCTTTATGGTCAACCCGTCGATAACGCAAGGTCAAAGGCAGCTGCTTCAGGGAGTCACATTCCGCTTCGGTTATGTATCCGCCTTTACGCATCTGTTCCAAAACAACATTACGACGCCCCCGCGTACGCTCATTATGACGTACAGGATTGTATAACGACGGATTCTTACACATACCTATCAGCGTAGCGGCCTCCTCAATCTTCAAGTCTTTCGGCTCTCTTGAGAAATAAGTATTTGCAGCAGTCTTAATACCTACGGCATTATTCAGGAAATCAAACTTATTCAAGTACATCGTCAGGATTTCCTCTTTTGTATAATAACGCTCCAAACGAACGGCAATCACCCATTCAATAGGCTTTTGCAGCAAACGTTCGAGCACGTTATCCGCACTTGGAGAATATAACTGTTTGGAAAGCTGTTGGGAGATAGTGCTACCACCACCTGCATTTTTCTGCATCAACAGCCCGCGCTTTACGATAGCACGGAATAAGGCTTTTGCATCAATACCGGAGTGCTCTGCAAAACGTGCGTCCTCCGTAGCAATTAAAGCGTGTACCAGATTGGGCGACAAATCCTGATATCCCACATATACACGGTTTTCTTTGCTCAACGACCATGTACCGAGCATCTTACCATCCGAAGAAATAATCTCAGTGGCGAATTTATAAGTAGGATTCTCCAGTTCCTCTACCGGAGGCATATAACCGATCCAACCTTTCGCGATAGCAGTAAATACGAAAGCTGCTCCCAAAATGATAATAGCAAGTAATCCCCAGAGAATATATATAATCTTTTTCATCACAAATAGAATTATTTATCGTGCAAAAGTATAACAAATCTTTTAATTAAAAGCGGTTTATAACAAAGTTCAACTAAATCTATGTCGAATCGTGTCTATTTAATCTTTTTTTCATACCTTTACGCTCCGTATTAGATTGTACACAGATAAACAATTAAGGATATGGAAAACAGAAGTTTAGTTACCATTGCCGATCATTCCAAAGAACGGATTCTCTATCTTTTGGAGATGGCAAAGCAGTTCGAACAGAATCCAAACCGTAAAATATTGGACGGTAAAATAGTTGCAACCCTCTTTTTTGAACCGTCTACACGTACCCGCCTGAGCTTTGAGACAGCAGCCAACCGACTGGGTGCCCGTGTCATCGGATTCACAGATCCAAAAGTCACAAGCTCTTCTAAAGGAGAGACATTAAAAGATACGATTATGATGGTGAGCAACTATGCGGACATCATCGTCATGCGCCATTATCTGGAAGGTGCGGCACGTTATGCCAGCGAAATTGCTCCTATACCTATTATAAATGCAGGAGACGGTGCCAACCAACATCCGTCGCAAACGATGCTCGATCTCTATTCTATTCAAAAGACACAAGGCACATTGGAGAATCTGAACATCTATCTTGTAGGCGACTTGAAATACGGACGTACAGTACACTCTTTGCTGATGGCGATGCGTCATTTCAATCCGACATTCCATTTCATTGCGCCCGAAGAGCTGAAGATGCCGGAAGAATACAAGTTATACTGTAAAGAACATAATATAAAGTATGTAGAACACACCGACTTTACCGAAGAGACGATAGCGGAAGCTGATATTTTGTATATGACCCGTGTACAGCGCGAACGTTTCACCGATTTAATGGAATACGAGCGTGTGAAGAATGTATATATCTTAAAGAATAAAATGCTTGAACATACCCGTCCCAACCTCCGGATACTTCATCCGTTGCCTCGTGTAAACGAGATAGCTTATGACGTAGACGACAATCCGAAGGCTTATTATTTTGAACAAGCCCACAACGGACTCTTTGCCCGCCAAGCCATCATCTGCGATGCGCTGGGCATTACACTGGACGATATTAAATAAGTATACATTATTATATAGGAAGATTATGAGCGAAAACAAACAAGAATTACAGGTTGCCGCATTAAAGAACGGAACTGTAATAGACCATATACCAAGTGAGAAGTTATTTACCGTCGTCTCTTTATTGGGATTGGAAAAGATGGATTCCAATATCACGATCGGATTTAACTTGAAGAGTAAGAAGTTGGGTAAAAAGGGTATTATCAAGATAGCGGATAAATACTTTGACGATGAGGAAATAAACCGGATATCCGTCGTTGCTCCACACGTAAAACTAAATATTATCCGCGATTACGAGGTAGTGGAAAAGAAAGAGGTACAAATGCCGGAAGACTTAAAAGGTATTGTGAAGTGTGCCAATCCGAAATGTATTACCAACAACGAACCAATGGCTACCCTTTTCCACGTGATAGATAAGGAGAATTGCATTATCAAATGCCATTATTGCGAAAAGGAACAAAAGAAAGAAGATATTACCATTATCTAAACGATAAACTCTGATTAAACCAGTATAAGAATGAAACAGGATTGGAAACCGGGAACAATGATTTATCCGTTGCCTGCCGTATTGGTAAGCTGCGGAAGTAATGAAAGCGAATATAATATCATAACAGTAGCGTGGACGGGTACTATCTGTACCAATCCGCCGATGTGTTATATATCCGTGCGACCGGAACGCCATTCTTATTCCATCCTGAAAAAGAATATGGAGTTTGTCATTAACCTGACAACTAAAGATATGGCGTTTGCCACAGACTGGTGTGGTGTGCGTTCCGGCAAAGACCATAACAAATTCGAAGAGATGAAACTCACTCCCGGCAAATCCACCGTCATAAATGCTCCTATTATTGAAGAGTCTCCTTTATGCATCGAATGCCGGGTGAAAGAAATCATTTCATTAGGTTCACATGATATGTTTATTGCCGATGTAGTCAATGTGAAGGCAGACGACAAGTACCTGAATGCAGCAACCGGGAAACTGGAACTGGCAGAAACGCATCCTTTGGTATATCTGCACGGAGGATATTATGATTTAGGAAATAAGATCGGTAAATTCGGCTGGTCTGTCGAGAAAAAGAAATAATATGAGAAAAAGTCTACTCCTCTTAATCTATTTATTTGTTTGCCTATCTTCTTATTCACAGAATGATCCAGTGAATAAAGAGAAAAACTTTCATGTAAATGTCGGTATAAAAGGAGGATTCAACTCATCCATGTATTTTGTAGATAAGTTCAAGATAAAAGACGTCACGATCCATGAAATACAAAACAATTACAGAGTAGGATATTTCGGTTCCATATTCATGAGAATAAATATGAGACGACACTTCATCCAACCGGAAATAAACTACACCATCAGTAAAAGCGACATTCAATTCGACAAGAAGGGTTCGCAGCATCCGGATATAGAACCCGATTATGCAAACATCAGTTCTACAATACGAATGGTAGAACTTCCTATTCTATACGGATATAACTTCATCAAATCCGGCCCGTATGAAATGCATTTCTTTGTCGGTCCGAATATAAAATACGTTTGGCAACAGAAATCTAAATTGCGGTTCAATAACTTTGACCAACAAGGTATCGAAGAAGATTTATACCCGATAAATATCAGTGCCATTCTTGGTGTCGGTGTCAGGATTTCCCGTATAATCTTTGACTTTAGATACGATATAGGACTTTATAATATCTCGAAGAGCGTGACTTATGAGAATATTAATCAAGAGGGCGAAGAAGAAAAATCCAACATCATTTTCAATCGAAGAAACAATATTCTGAGCTTCTCTCTGGGTTTTATCTTTTAAATAAAACATTTTCACCGTTTCATTGTGGAATGTCCATATTTTATTTAAATTTGTCCACATAATAAAAATCTCGAATAAACCTACTTATTATCTATCATTAGAATGAAAAGAGACGATTTAATTTTCGACATTATCGAAAAAGAGCATCAACGTCAGCTCAAAGGCATTGAGTTGATAGCATCAGAAAACTTTGTAAGCGACCAAGTAATGCAGGCCATGGGTTCTTGCTTAACCAACAAGTATGCAGAGGGATATCCCGGTAAACGTTATTATGGCGGTTGTGAAGTTGTAGACCAAAGTGAGCAAATAGCCATCGACCGTTTAAAACAAATATTCGGTGCGGAATGGGCCAATGTTCAACCACACTCTGGAGCACAAGCTAACGCTGCAGTATTCCTTGCCGTTTTAAATCCGGGAGATAAATTTATGGGATTGAACCTTGCACATGGAGGCCACTTGTCTCATGGTTCATTGGTAAATACATCGGGTATTATCTATACGCCATGCGAATATAACCTGAATAAAGAAACCGGACGTGTGGATTACGACCAAATGGAGGAAATCGCACTTCGTGAAAAGCCGAAAATGATTATCGGTGGAGGTTCAGCTTACTCTCGCGAATGGGACTACAAACGTATGCGTGAAATCGCTGATAAGATCGGTGCTATTCTTATGGTAGATATGGCTCATCCGGCAGGATTGATCGCAGCAGGATTGTTGGATAACCCTGTAAAATATGCTCATATCGTAACATCAACAACTCACAAGACACTTCGTGGTCCTCGTGGTGGTGTTATCATGATGGGTAAAGATTTCCCAAATCCATGGGGAAAGAAAACACCGAAAGGTGAAATCAAGATGATGTCTCAATTACTTGATTCCGCTGTATTCCCGGGTATCCAAGGCGGTCCGTTGGAACACGTCATTGCTTCAAAGGCTGTTGCTTTCGGAGAATGCCTGCAACCGGAATATAAGGAATACCAGAAACAGGTTAAAAAGAACGCAGCCGTATTGGCACAAGCTCTTGTCGACAGAGGTTTCACAATCGTATCCGGCGGTACAGACAACCACTCTATGCTGGTAGACCTGAGAGAGAAATATCCGGAACTGACAGGTAAAGTAGCTGAGAAAGCATTAGTATCTGCAGATATTACGGTAAATAAGAATATGGTACCGTTTGACACACGTTCTGCATTCCAAACTTCCGGTATCCGTTTGGGTACTCCGGCTATCACTACACGAGGTGCAAAAGAAGATTTGATGCTCGAAATAGCAGAAATGATTGAAACTGTGCTCTCTAACGTGGATAACGAAGAAGTAATCGCTTCTGTTCGTGCACGTGTCAATAAGACAATGGAGAAATATCCGATCTTTGCTTATTAATATAGTAAAGGCTGTATAAGCCTCGCTTTAATAAATTCGCCCCTGTTACTTCTTGCAACAGGGGCGATTCTTTTTTAATCAGAGTTACCCGATAATTACCGGGAAGGGTACGTCATCTTCTTGTTGGCAGATAACACCTGCTTTTCAGCATACGGTCCTTTGTTTGCAAACGATAGGAGTTTGTAAACAAAGGACCGTACGTTTATTCTCAATCGACCGTATGTTTGAAAAATACATCAATATCGGGTAAACTTAAATTTACTCACAGATCAACGCTTTGGCAATCCAAGCACAGGCTTCCGCATCTGCCAACGCATGGTGATGGTTCGTCAAATCATAACCGCAATAGGCCGCCACCGTATGCAACTGATGATTCGGCAACTGCTTTAATTTTCTTCGTGAAGCCTGAAGCGTACAGTAAAATTCATAATCCGGATAATCCATCTGATACATACGAAAGACAGCTTTCAAACAACTTTCATCAAATGCTTTATTATGAGCGATAAGCGGCATCCCTTCTATGCGCGGAGCTATCTCTTTCCACACCTCAGGAAATATCGGAGCATCCATTGTGTCTTCTTTGGTTAAGCCATGCACCTTAGTGCACCAATAAGCATAAAATTCCGGTTCGGGACGAATCAAACTATAAAACTTATCTATAATCTCTCCTTCCCTTACCACGACAATCCCGACACTACAGACACTCGTCCGATACTGGTTGGCCGTCTCAAAATCAATAGCAGCAAACTCGTTCATCCTCCGTTAGCTCAATCCCTCAACATAGCCATTCACAATATCTATCATCTCAGCCTGAGGAACTTTAGGCAATCCCGGCATACGCATGATATCCCCTGCTATCGCCACAATCATTTCCGCTCCGTTATTAATCACTACATCCTTGATATGGAGTTCAAAATCCTTTGCCACTCCATAGGCTTTCGGGTCTGCCGAGAATGAATACTGCGTTTTGGCGATACAAACGGGATATTCACTGATACCCAGTCTATCAATTAACTTCAGCATCTTTTGAGCCTGACTGGAATAAGTTACCATCTTAGCTCCGTAAATACTTTTAGCGACCTTCTCTATCTTAACCGGAATTGCATCCCCATCCGCATAAGTAAGTTTCAAAGTACCGGAAGGCTTCTTTTCTATTGTCTCTACAACGAGATTTGCCAAATCGACTGCTCCTTCGCCACCTTGTGAGTAAGCATCATTAATGGCAAAACCAATTCCCGCCCAATCACAATATTCACGTATTTGATTGATTTCGTCTTCCGTATCCGTACTATAACGGTTAAAAGCCACCACTATATTCTGATGGAAAGAACGAAGGTTTTGTATGTGTTTATCCAAGTTCTTTAACCCTTTGCACAATCCCTCGCTATTCGGTTCCTTGAGTTGGTCTACGTTCACGCCTCCGTGCATTTTCAATCCTTGGGAGGTAGCGACTATCACAGTCAGCTTAGGCTGCAAACCGGCTTTACGGCATTTAATATTAAAGAACTTTTCAGCTCCTAAATCAGCACCGAATCCGGCTTCTGTAATGACATAATCACCAAAAGTCATTGCCATCTTAGTAGCTAACACAGAATTACAGCCATGGGCAATATTGGCAAACGGCCCACCATGAACGAAGGCTGCCGTATGCTCCGTCGTCTGCACCAAGTTCGGATGAATAGCTTCTTTCAACAAAACGGTTATAGCACCTGCCACTCCCAAATCTTTTACCGTAAAAGGTTTGTCGTCATAAGTAAAACCTAAAAGGATATTTTCAATACGGCGGCGAAGGTCTTTTAAATCTTTTGACAAGCAAAGTATCGCCATGATTTCAGATGCAGGTGTAATATCAAAACCTGCCTCATGGGTTATCCCGTTAGCCTTTCCACCCAAACCGACTACTATATTGCGCAATGAACGGTCATTTACATCGAGCACCCTCTTCCAAAGAATTTCTTTCAGACCGAAACCTTCGGACTGATGCTGGTACAAATAATTATCCAACAAGGCAGTTATCATATTATGAGCGGAAGTAATGGCATGGAAATCACCTGTAAAATGCAGATTTATATTTTCCATCGGCAATACCTGGGCATATCCACCACCGGCAGCGCCTCCTTTCATTCCAAAACAAGGTCCCAACGAAGGTTCACGCAATGCTACAATCGCTTTCTTACCGATCTTATTCAGCCCCAACGTTAAACCGATAGACACGGTTGTCTTCCCTATACCGGCTTTTGTAGGAGTAATGGCAGTCACCAATATCAGGTTACTTTTTTTAACCCGCTCCTCATCGATTAAATATTCAGGGACTTTAGCAATGTACCTGCCATAATTCTCAATGGCTTCTACCGGGATACCGGCTTCTGTTGCTACTTTCTTTATTTTATGCAGCTCTATGCTACGTGCTATTTCAATATCTGTCTTCATAATAGTACATTTTAAAGGTTACAAAACTAACAATAAAAGACGAAGAATGGTTCGCCCTTTATAATTATTTATGCACACTCTTGCATTTAGGCCGTAAAGAAGTGAGAGTGAATCAAAGTCAAACTATTATTGAAGAAAGATCAATCATATTATAAGGCAAAAAGAAATTCCAATTGAGTAATGATACATCCCCCCTGCCAACTTATTCCTTTTTGCCTTATACTTCTACTTTAATGCCACTCCATCCTTAAATGCATTGCCTACTTTCTCACCGATTACAAGATAATCGTTGTGTACCGGGTCGAAGATGATGGGACGCAGCTTGGATGGGTCTATTTTTCCTTTCTCGTCCAGAATACTTTCATCTGCCGAAACATTAACGATACGACCTACGAGATGACACGTTTCGGGGTCATACGATATGAGTTCACACTCGACGGCCATCGGCAGTTCGTCAATGAGCGGCGCATTCACAAATTCGGACTTTGTGGCATGAAAGCCCGCTTTGACAAACTTGTCCGGTTCCCGATTGCCGGAAACAATGCCTACATAATCGCAGGCTACCATTTGCTCTACGGTAGCCATGCTTACAGTAAACGCTTTGGTAATAAGCAGATTTTTCACAGTCTTGTGACCGGCACTCAGGCACATATTAATTTGGTCGTCCAGGTCGATACCTCCCCATGCAGCATTCATGGCATCGGGGGTTCCCTGCTCGTCGTAGGTAGCTACGATGAACACGGGTTGTGGATAAGTCCACGGTTTTGCTCCAAAATTCTTTCTCATAATGCTAGTTCCTTATTTCTATGTTACAACATATGGTTGGTTACAAAAATAACAATTTAAATTCAGACTTGTTGTATTATTCCAATAATGTCTTCTGCTATTTGAATATCTGTCAAGTGATTTTTACGCAGGAACTCCGCCACATCGAACCGATCTTCAAACTCTTTCTTTGCGCCATAGTTCAGTACTTTCATGTCGGTTGCTCCATAGTAACGGGTTATCATCTCACCGAAACCGCCGTCCAATACGCCGTCTTCCAGCGTGACTACCAATCGGTGGTCGGCTTTCAGGCTATCCAGCAGTTCTTCATCTACTCCGGTAATGTATCGGGGATTGATGAGAGTGGCATCGACATTTGCCTTTTCTTTCAAGAGTTTCCGGACCGATTGCCCTAATTGAAAGAAAGAGCCTAACCCCAAAATCGCTACTTTCGAACCGCGATGAGATACCTTATAACGGTTCAATTGGCTATAGTCCGCATCAACCGTTTCCTCGCTTGCGATTACATCATTGGCAGGGACGCGGATAGCTACGGGGTGTTCGTTTTGGCGAAGGCTCCACTCCAGCATGGCAAAATACTCTTCCTTATTCGTCGGAGCGAGATAGACCATGTTCGGAATGTTGCTTATCAACGGAATATCGAAGAAACAGGTATGAGTGACATCGTTCATGGCTGTTAATGAGCCCCAGAATACCAATATCACCGCCGGGTTATTATTGATGCAGAGGTCTTGTGACAGTTGATCGTAACTGCGCTGTATAAAGGTACTATAAACTCCATAGACAGGCTTGCCACCGGCTGCAGCGATTCCCGATGCTAAGGCTACGGCGTGCTCTTCGGCAATGCCTACATCGACGAATTGCTTTCCGGCACGTGCACGACGTTCCGGAGTGAATCCCATAACAGTCGGTGTACCTGAAGTGATTCCCACAACGCGCGAATCCTCTTTCATCTTGCAGAGGAGATATTCGGCGGTCAGGTCGGCATAGTCTTCCGGCACATCGGTCGGTATGACCTGCGGCACTCCGGACTCTTCCTTCGCTAGCTCCTCTAATACAGCTGCAGGGTCGAAAGGACTGCAATAATGCCATGCCTCTTTATGCTGTTCTGCCGGAGCATAACCCTTTCCTTTTAATGTATTGATATGCACCACTACGGGGTGGCGACTGTCTTTCACGGTCTCAAAGGCTTTTATCAGGGCTTCCACATCGTTGCCATCTGCCACATAAACATAGTCCAGCCCCATGGCCCGGAAGAAGTTGCATTCACACGTTCCATTGCTTTCGCGCAGGGCTTGCAGGTTGCGATAGAGTCCGCCGTGGTTTTCGGCGATAGACATTTGGTTGTCGTTGACAATGATGATGAAGTTACTGTCCAGTTCGGCTGCATAGTCCAATCCTTCAAAGGCTTCGCCACCACTCAAAGAACCGTCACCTATCACGGCGATGACGTTTCCGGTGCCGCCTTGCAGGTCGCGGCCCTTTGCCAAACCACTTGCCAGGCTGACGGAGGTGGAGGTGTGACCGATGGTGAAGAAATCGTGCTCGCTCTCATTCGGTTCGGTGTAGCCTGATACTTCATCGTAGCGGTCGGCGTTGAGGAAGGCTTCTTTCCGTCCGGTCAGCATCTTGTGCACGTAACATTGGTGGGATACGTCGAACACAATTTTGTCTGTCGGAGAGTTGAACACATAGTGCAGGGCGATAGTGGCTTCCACCATGCCGAAGTTAGGGCCGAAGTGACCGCCGTGGGCACTTAGCTTCTTTAGCAGGGTTTCACGGATTTCTCCGCTTAATACATTGAGTTCCTTCATGGACAATTGCTTTACATCCGAAGGAGAGTTAATTGTCTCTAAATACATATTCTAATGGTCTTTAATATTATAACACGAATCATTGCTTAGGATTCCAGTTGCAAATGTACGGATAAACTTACCTTGCGGGAGTATCCATATTACGGGTATTCCTACCTTTTTTACGGATTGTGTACTATACCGCCGTATGCTGGACGCCACCCTTGCCAACGGCATCACCCCATTGAGATAAAAGCTGTAGTCATGGCCTATCAAGTTATCGGCACATTGGGAAAGTGGGCTATAAAGAAAAGTTTTTATAGTGCCGTACAAGATTTCCGTATTGGTTTGTCGTGCATGGTGCGGCAAGATACAATCTGAAAAACGTCTAAGGGAGTGATGTCTTACGCTCCGGTAGATGTGAGCTATCGCTCCCTTGAGCGTTGGTCAACGCCCCCTTGAGTGTAAGACAACGCTCCCTTGGGCGATTTACAAACTCTTTTCAAAACAAAGATAAGGAATCGTACGGCCTTTCATGAAGATATTGCCCACAAACGTATAGCCGTTATTCACAAACAACCGTTGCGCAGCTTTATTAAGAGAGAACGTATCCAAGCGAATACTTTTCATACCTTGTAGCCTTGATAGCTCTTCGGCAAATGTAAATAACCTTTTCGCTACTCCTTTCCCACGAAAAGCAGGATTTACAGCAAGACGATGGATGCCATTTGCCGGCAATTCGGTCATCCACTCTACGTCATTGTATTCTTTCGATAAAGAACTGTTGATAGCCATAAAGCCGGATATAAATCCATCCAATTCTTCCAGCCAGAGTTCACCCAGTTCGATATCCTTACTATATTCCCTTTCTCCCGGATAATCAGAATCCCATTGGGTGTTACCTCCCTCCGTCATCAATCGTTTTACATCAAGAATGATGTTGAGTATCAATGGTAAATCTTCCGGTATTGCTTTACGAATCATCTCTTCTCCTTATTTATATCTCCGAAACGCAAAGGTATAAATAAAAGTTTCAGACGCTCATATTATAAGCAACAATTAACGCTATCTTCCGAACCTTGACGTATCCACATCACTCTTTTTCGACTCCTTAAAGCCTCCGAATTTATAAACGAATGAGAGGGAAACGGTGCGTCGATCGCTCAATACATTCATACGGCTATGCTGCCCTGCATAATTGACCGTAGTCTCGGGAATCGTACTGTTAAAGATATCATCGCAACGAAGCATCAACTGCGCTTTTTCCTTTGCAAAGGTCCATTTCAATCCGGCCGATACCTGATAAGAATCACTTAAATCATAAATACCCTGTATACTGGAAGTTGCATAATAGCCGGATATATCCAACTTTAAATCCGGAGATGAAGATAGTTTCACGGTATTACTCAACATGGCAAATCCGAAGAAACGTTTACGGTCGAAAGACAGATGATGGAAATCAGACGCTCTTTCTCGTTTCTGAAAACTTTGCAGTGTCAATTGTGAGTTTAATATCTCACCTATTTTAAACGGAACGACCAAGGCAGCTCCCATTATACGTGAGAAATCAAAGTTAACCGGTTGGAATATACCGTTCAAACTTTCATCCGACTGCCATTGGAGTTGTACGAAATGATCGGATGTATGATTGACAAAAGCAGTCAATACATACTTTTGTTTAAAGATATAGCTACATTGGAACTCATAAGAGCGCGAAGGTTTCAGGTACGGATTACCTTTCATTACCGAATAGGCATTGAGATAGTTGGTCACCGGATTTATCTCCCAATACGACGGATACTTCTTATCGCTCGACAAAGACAGTTGCAAAATATGCGTCGGCGAAATGACATAGCTTATATTGACATTCGGAAACCATGCGACATTATCCCACAACGTACTTGTCCTGCCCCCGGATTCTTCCGTCGTTTTATAATATTCGGCAGCAATAGAGGCCTGTACCGATAGTTTCTGCGCAAAGGTCTTTGTAAATCCGGCAAAGGCATTCACTGTCCGTTCATTCTGAATACTTCTAAAGGATGAAGCCTCATCAAAATTATCATCCTGCCAAGTATCGGAAAAACTGTTGTTGCGGGAGAAGGAAACATTTACTCCGTAAGTCAATCCCCAATCGTCGGGCAACGTATGTGTCTGGTTTACGTAAACCATTCCTTTATGGATACGTTGCTCCGAAGCGGATAGAATAGTTTTCTTCAATTCCTCACCGGAGCGATTGGCTAAATCCTGATCCGAGTTATCCTTATAATAAGTATAATCCGCACCGGCCACCAAACCGAAATGAGAATTATACTCCAACCTCAGATTATGCAGTCCCGAAGGTCCTTCCACAGTATTATCCGTATAGACTTTCTCATAGGCAACTTCATCCCGCAACGCAAAGTCTGTTTCCGAATGACGCCGGCTTGTTGCATCGTCCAACTGAGCCGTATAAGTGAGATTCAGTTTATCCTTACTCTTAAAAGTATATCCTGTGCCTATGCGGACATTATGTGCCAGTTGTTTACCCTTCCCCCTATCCACCTGAGTTATCCGGTTCAATACGTCATTATAGGTGTGAAGTGACAGCAAGTCTTCTCCCGTCCGCCACTGCGTCCAGTTGTTAGAGTAGAGAGCATCCAGAGAGAATCTGGATGTGACATAAAGTAAATTACCGCGCAGCATCGTGCTCCCGTAACGGGTTTGAGAATAAGCAGCCGCCACTTCTCCCTGCAAAGTATCCTCCATTTGTTCCTCCAAGAGGATATTAATCAATGCTCCCCTCACATTATACTGTGGTGGAGCACTATACATAACCTCCGCTTTTGCTACCATCGACGCAGGTATGGATTTCAGCAAAGAAAGTAACTGTTCGTAGCTCATGGTAGACAACTGTCCGTTGATGATAATATGTAACGAACTACTCCCTATCAGCGACAAGTCGTTTTCATTACGGGAAATCACTCCCGGCAACTCTTTTATAGCGTCAAAAGCATTATTCACCGCTTTATCTTTTATCAGACGCGGAACGTCATATTTCAGTTTACCATCCTCGACCTTCACTATCGGACGCTCTCCTTTTACCATCACTTCGGGTAGTTTCACCAGAACACTGTCTAAGAATACGTGTACCGAATCCGTCTGTTGGGCAAATAGCTGCACCAACCAAAGCGAGAATACAGCCACCCATATAATACGTTTCATAATCTTTTGTTTAAGGGTATATCGCAAAATACGGCAAAATAGAAATATATTCACGTTATCATTTGCTTACGAAGTGTTATTTAGTCTTATCAAAAAGGAGGATGATAGCCTGTTCTTACTATTTTTGTCAGCATGAAATTGCCTATTAAAATTATTGCCACCCTTGTCATTCTATCATTGATAGGTGTATTCGGGTATCAGACCTATTGGCTTACGGGACTTTATCACACGATGAAAGAGCGCATGGTAAAGGACATCCATGAATCCATGCAAATGGGCGATTACAGTGAAATGATGTTCAGAATAGACTCACTCAGCCGTTACAGTGAGTTGCACGGGATGATAGAGGCAAGTGCCGGTGCTGTCAATGACACGGTAGCTGCTGAAAACGGAGGGCAAATCTATATGAAATCAAATGCTTCGGCACAGGATTCGGTGGGCAACTCCATGGAAAACGAACAAGAAGCAACGCTCATGGCGGATAACCCTTTCAGTGCGCAAATAAAAAAGACGAATGATTTATTGCTGCTTTCACAATATTTCCAAAGGGGCATACACTCCGGACTGGATGACTTCACGGATATGAATGTACAACGATATGACAGCTTACTGACAACCATTCTTGCCGACAAAGGTATCGTAGCTCCGCACCGCAGTGAAATACTCCATTGCACCAACCGGTACCGGAACGACAGTTTGCTGCACGATACCGTATTAATAGCAACCGTCACCAATGTTCCTTCTTACCGTCCCGGCCCCAAAGCCATACATTTTGATTACATATTCGATATACATGGAAGCTCTATCCACAGGCTATGGATGGAACCGATAGAAATACTCGTACTCAAGCAGATGACAGGTATCCTGATAACATCCCTACTTATTCTTATCATTCTGTCCTTCTCCTTCGGATACCTTATTCATATCCTGTTCCGGCAGAAGACCCTTGAAGAAATGAAAGAAGACTTCACCCATAACATGACGCATGAGCTGAAAACTCCGATTGCCGTTGCTTATGCAGCCAATGACGCCATGCTCAATTTTGAGATAAACGATAAAGAGAAGAGAAGGAAATACCAGTACGTCATACAGGAACAATTAAAACAGCTCGGCGGATTGGTCGAACAAATCCTCTCGATGAGTATGGAACAAAAGCGGAACTTCAAGTTGCATAAAGAGTCTATCCATATAAAAGAATTGTTGGACGAACTTATTGAGCAGCACAAGCTGAAAGCCGATAAACCCGTCACATTCCATACGGACATCCGTCCCGAAGATTTAACGGTGAATGCCGACCGCACGCACTTGTATAATATCATCAGCAATCTGATAGACAACGGAGTGAAGTATTCCGATGATTCCGCCCATATATCCATCCGTGCCGAACAAAACGATGAATATACCCTCCTATCCGTCACGGACAAAGGCAACGGCATACCTTCCGATAAGCTGGCGCATATTTTTGATAAGTTCTACCGCATACCTACCGGCAACCGTCATGCCGTAAAGGGTTACGGACTCGGATTATACTATGTAAAAACAATGGTGGAACAACATAAAGGGAGAATTTCAGTTAATAGTATTACCGGACAAGGTTCCACGTTTACAATCCTGCTACCGCTATGAACAACGAAAAGATACATGTACTACTCGTAGAAGACGAACAGACGCTCGCCATGATTATCAAGGAAACACTGGAGAACCTTGATTTTAAAATCAGTACGGCAAAAGATGGAGAAGAAGGTTTACATCTTTTCTTTGAATTGCATCCCGATGTTTTGGTGGCAGATGTAATGATGCCCCGAATGGATGGCTTCGAAATGGTACGCCGCATCCGCCAGACAGACAAACGTACGCCGGTGTTATTCCTAACCGCACGCTCTGCCATTAATGATGTAGTAGCGGGCTTCGAATTGGGAGCGAACGACTATCTGAAAAAACCTTTCGGCATACAGGAGCTTATCATACGAATCAAGGCATTACTGAATAAAGCTTTTATTGAAGAGAGATATGAAAACAGTTATAATATAGGTAATTACACATTGAATCCTATTACTCAGATATTATCTTTCGCCGGAAGCAAGCAAGAGCTTTCACACCGGGAAACCGAAATACTGAAACGACTGTGCGAAAACCGTAACCAAGTGGTAAATACACAAAATCTTTTGTTGGAATTGTGGGGAGACGACAGTTTCTTCAATGCGCGAAGCCTTCATGTATTCATCACCAAACTGCGGCACAAACTATCGCAAGACGAGCGGATAAGGATTGTCAATGTACGGGGAATAGGATATAAATTGATAATTAATAATTGACAATGAACAATTAATAATGAAGGACAAGAGAAACGTCACCTGTCCTACATTATTCATTATTAATTGTTCATTATTAATTTCCCAACAGGATTATAGTTTTCTCCAGTTCAGGCTCAACGAATTCAGTACCACACTGACAGAGCTGAACGCCATTGCAGCACTGGCAAGCATCGGGTTGAGCAGCAATCCATTGATAGGAAACAATATACCTGCCGCAATGGGAATACCGATCAAATTATAGATAAACGCCCAGAAAAGGTTCTGACGGATCAACTTCACCGTCTGGCGTGAGAGTTTAAATGCTTTCGGAAGCATCAGCAAATCCGAAGTCATCAACGTCACCATAGCCACATCCATCGCAATATCCGTTCCGCGCCCCATAGCCACACTGACATCGGCACGTGCCAACGCCTGAGAATCATTGATGCCATCACCTACCATTGCCACCACTCTCCCTTCCGACTGTAATTGCTTCACTACCTCTTCTTTATCGGAAGGCAAAGCATCCGAAATAAAACGGTCTATATCCAGTTCTCCCGCCACAGCCTGAGCAGTTTCGTGTCCGTCGCCCGTGAGCATACATACGTAGATGCCATTGGCTTTCAACTGTTTGATAGCCGGTAAAGATGTCGGTTTCAACTGGTCGCTAATGGCGATGACCGCAAGCAGTTCATTCCCTTTGCCGAAGTAAACGATACTTTTGGCTTCCCTTTCATATTGAGTCAGCATATCCTCCAAGACATCTTTTACTTCCGCATTAAAGGTTATCAGCAGCTTATGGCTTCCCACCCAATAAATCTCGTGGTCTACTTCCACCTTTATACCTCTTCCGGTCATACTTTCAAATGAACTTACCGTAGCCGGCTGTATATTCTCCGCCTGCAAAGCCTCTACGATAGCTTCTGCCAACGGATGTTCCGACTTCTGCTCCGCAGACAGTAGAATGGATTTATAGTTCGTATCTTCCGCCTGTGCCCACAGCCAACCGGAAACGGTGGGATGCCCTTCCGTCAACGTTCCTGTTTTGTCAAAAACCACCGTATTCACCTTACACATCTGTTCCAGTGCAACGGCATCCTTTATCAGTATATGATTGCTTGCACCCTTTCCGATACCCACCATCAAAGCAGTAGGAGTGGCAAGTCCCAAAGCACACGGACAGGCAATAACCAATACGGACACGGCGGACAATATAGCGTAGGAGAAATCGTCCATTCCTCCCAATACCATCCATACCACAAACGTAAGTATGGCAATGCCGAGAACAGTAGGAACAAAGATAGAAGTTACTTTATCCACAATACGCTGTACGGGAGCTTTTGAACCTTGAGCTTCCTGCACCATACGGATAATATGCGCAAGAACGGTCTCTTTACCCGTTTTCTCCACCCGGAGCGTAAAAGAACCTTTCTGATTGATCGTACCGGCAAGGACGTGCTCACTGCTCGTCTTCTCCACCGGTATCGGTTCGCCGGTTATCATGCTCTCGTCCACATACGAACTTCCGTCCACCACCGTACCGTCTACCGGAATCTTTTCGCCGGGACGAACGCTTATCAAGTCATTTGCCTGAAGCAGAGTAATCAGTACATCCTCTTCTTTGCCGTCTTTTATCAAACGGGCGGTCTTGGGCTGCAATCCCATCAACTTACGGATGGCGGACGAGGTATTGCCTTTCGCTTTCTCCTCCATCAGCTTGCCCAAAAGAACAAAAGCGATAATCACCGTAGCCGCTTCGTAATAGACATGAGGTTCCAACCCCCTGTTATACCAGAAGTCCGGGAAAAACGTATTAAACAGACTGAACAGGAAAGCGATGGAGGTACTCAACGCCACCAGCGTATCCATATTGCTACGTCCTATCTTCAGTTGTTTCCATGCATTCACATAAAAGGAATTGCCGAAATAAATCAGTACCGGCAATGAAAGTACCAGCATGATAAAATTCACATAAGGCACGTGCATGAAGAACATGCCCAATACGGCTACGGGAACAGAAAAAAGCCACGCTCCTATTGTCTTCATTTTTAATTTCCCGAAACGTTCCTTTTGTTCTTCTTCCTGACGTTCCAAGGCATTGTCTTCTTCTACAATCAGGTCGTATCCGGCTTTCTTCACCGCCTCGTGTATCTGTTCGGGAGTAATCTTTCCGGAGTCGAACTCTACCGACAGATTGTTGGCTGCAAGGTTCACGGCTCCATTCACCACCCCGTCCAATCCTTTCACCGTACGTTCCACATTGTTAGCGCACCCGGCACAATGCATACCAAGTACCGGATATATTTTTTTCTCTATCTTACTCATTATATATAATCTGTTTTTATGAATGATTTTGTCCTGCTTGCAAAGATAATAAACAAGCAGGAAAGGAGCTTTGTTCACCCTTATAATTTATTCGTTTGACCATGCTGAAACGACAGGATGGGCATGGGCAAACGACAGGTTCGCCATGCCTAAACGCAAGGCTGTTTTCGGCTGAACGATTAAATCGTTCTTATCATTGGAATTAATGCGCTAATTATTCGTAGGAATCCACAATATATTCTATATTTGTACATCAAATGAGAGTATACAACAGGTGTATGACTAACAAAATGATTATGAAAAAGCAAACGATAGGTTTCTTAACCATAGCAACCCTAATTAGTTCCATCTTTTTTTCGTGTAACGACGGAAAAGTGAAACAATATGGTAACATGGAATTTGATAGTATCAAGATAGACAATACAGCTTCACTTATCAACGATAGCACTTCCCCGAATTGCAATTTGAGGATTGATTTTGTCTATCCGGTCAAATGTGACAATCAGGTATTGATGGATAGCGTCAACCGGGCATTAATCGTCACTTGCTTCGGCAAGGCGTATGACGGGTTGGATGCAACCGCTGCCGTCGATTCTTTCAGAAACACCTACGTGAAAGAATACCGCACAGATTTGCAAGCGCTTTATCGGGAAGACCTGCAAAACAGTAACGGCGAAGAGTCCGTAGGCGGATGGTATTCCTATTATCAATCCATTGAAGCGCGTCCGTTAAGTGAAAATTCACGTTATCTGGTATATGCCGTCAACGAAAGCGAATATCGCGGAGGCGCTCACGGCACATACAGCACGAACTTTATCAACTTCAATGCCGAAAACGGAAGCATCCTGCATCTGAACGATGTGTTCAAACCGAATTATAAAAACGCTGTCAGCGAACTTCTGTTGGAGAAACTGATGAAAGACACCGATAGCGCCACGCTGGAAGAACTGGAAGACAAGGCTTATCTGCAAGATACGGAAATGTATCCGAGCGAGAACTTCCGTCTGGGAAAGGATAGCATTTATTTCTTCTATAATGTATATGAGATAGCTCCATACAGTACAGGAGCTACGGAAATAGCACTTTCATACGATGTGTTACAAGGTTTGCTGAAAGAACAACCGGTCAATACGAATAAGAAATAACGATGGAGTTGATCTTAAAATACTTCCCGAACCTGACAGACGAGCAGAAACGGCAATTCGCCGCGCTCTATGATTTATATATCGACTGGAATGCGAAGATAAACGTTATCTCTCGAAAAGATATCGAGAATTTGTATGAGCATCATGTGCTGCACTCCCTGGGAATCGCCAAAATCATTAATTTCCGTGCCGGAAGCAGTATCATGGATTTAGGTACGGGCGGAGGCTTTCCGGGTATCCCCCTTGCCATACTTTTTCCCGAATGTAAATTTCATTTAGTAGACAGTATCGGTAAAAAAGTCCGTGTGGCAACGGAAGTGGCAAATGCCATCGGGTTGAAGAACACGACTTTCAGGCATGCCCGCGCACAAGAGGAGAAGGCTTTATTCGACTTTGTAGTGAGCCGGGCCGTAATGCCGCTTGCCGACCTGATCGACATTATCAAAAAGAACATAGCAAAAGAACAGCATAACGCCTTGCCCAACGGACTTATTTGCCTGAAAGGCGGCGAACTGGAACGGGAAACGATGCCCGTAAAGAACAAAACAATGATATCCGACCTGAACCAATATTTCAAAGAACCGTTCTTTGAGACGAAAAAGGTCGTATATGTTTCACTTTAACGTCAAGAAGATTGCGTTATGAAAATTAAAAGATTTGAATTTAATATGTTTCCGGTAAACTGCTACGTATTATCGGACGAGACAAAAGAAGCGGTAGTAATTGATGCAGGATGCTTTTACGAGGATGAGAAGCAGGCATTGAAGAATTACATAACCGGTAATGAACTGCACGTTACACGCTTGCTCTGTACCCACCTCCATCTGGACCATATCTTTGGCAATCCGTTTATGCTGAAAGAGTACGGAGTAAAGGCGGAAGCCAATCAAGCCGATGAATTTTGGCTAGAACGTGCACCGCAACAATCCCGGATGTTCGGATTTGAATTGAAAGAAGCTCCCGTCCCATTAGGCAAATACGTATGCGACGGAGATATTATCACTTTCGGAAATACAAATCTGGAAGCAATCCATGTGCCCGGACACTCTCCCGGCAGTTTGGTATATTACTGCAAAGAAGAGAAATGTATGTTTTCCGGTGACGTATTGTTTCAGGGAAGCATCGGACGGGCAGATCTTGCCGGAGGTAACTTCGACGAACTGCGGGAGCATATATGCAGCCGTCTGTTTATATTGCCCGACGATACGGTGGTCTACCCCGGTCACGGAGCACCTACCAGTATCGGAGCAGAGAAACGGGATAACCCATTCTTCAGATAACAAATAATCAATCTTATTATTATATAACCATGAAAACAGATTTATTGTCTTACCGTCACATCGGAATCAATGACAGCGACCTGCCCGAAATGCTGGAAAAAATCGGTGTCAAGAGTTTGGATGAGTTAATTGATAAAACCATTCCGGCAAATATACGTCTGAAAAAGCCGTTGAACTTGCCCGAACCTATGACCGAAAGGGCCTTTGCCGAACACATATCGGCGATAGCTGCCAAAAACAAAGTCTACACATCCTATATAGGATGCGGATGGTATGATACCATTACTCCGGCTGTTATCCAGCGAAACGTATTTGAGAACCCGGTATGGTACACTTCTTACACTCCTTATCAGACAGAAGTTTCACAAGGACGCTTGGAGGCGTTGATGAACTTCCAGACGGTAGTCAGTGACCTCACCGCAATGCCGCTCGCCAACTGTTCATTATTGGACGAAGCAACCGCCGCTGCCGAAGCTGCTGCCATGATGTACGCCCTGCGCACACGCGACCAGCAGAAATCAGGCGCTAATGTGCTCTTCGTAGATGAAAGCATCTTCACCCATAATCTTGCCGTTATCCAGACACGTATCATCCCGCAGGGAATGCAGTTGAAAGTAGGCAAGTACAAAGACTTCGAGTTCACTCCCGATGTATTCGGATGTATCATCCAATACCCCAATGCAAACGGAAATGCGGAAGATTATCGCGAATTTACCGAAAAAGCCCATGCTGCCAACTGTAAAGTAGCCGTGGATGCGGACATCATGAGCCTTGTACTGCTCACTCCTCCGGGAGAATGGGGAGCAGACATCGTATTCGGAAGCACACAACGTTTGGGTATTCCTATGTTCTACGGCGGTCCTTCTGCCGGATACTTTGCTACACGTGACGAATACAAACGTAACATTCCGGGACGTATCATCGGATGGTCTAAAGACAAATACGGAAAGCTGTGTTACCGTATGGCACTGCAAACCCGTGAGCAACATATCAAACGTGAGAAAGCAACTTCCAACATCTGTACCGCTCAAGCCTTACTGGCTACAATGGCGGGATTCTACGCCGTATATCATGGTGCGGAAGGAATGACAAACATTGCTTCACGCATTCATAGTATCACTTGTTTCCTTAACAAGGAAATCAGCAAGCTCGGGTATAAACAAGAAAACAGCTGTTTCTTCGATACACTCCGTTTCTCCTTGCCGGAACACGTTTTCCCACAACAAATCCGTACCATCGCTTTGAGTAAGGAAGTGAATCTCCGTTACTTCGAGAATGGAGAAGTAGGTATGAGCATCGATGAAACAACAGATCTGCATGATATCAATATATTGCTTTCCATCTTTGCTATCGCTGCGGAGAAGAACTATCAGGAAGTAACCACATTACCGGACTGCTCTTGCATCCCGGCGGGTCTGAAACGTACAAGTTCGTTCCTTACACACGAGGTATTCAATAAATACCACACGGAGACGGAAATGATGCGATATATCAAACGTCTCGACCGAAAAGACATCTCATTGGCACACTCCATGATTTCGTTGGGTTCCTGCACCATGAAGCTGAATGCAGCATCCGAGATGCTCCCGTTAAGCAATCCCGGAATGATGTGCATCCATCCTTTGGTTCCGGAAGACCAGGCCGAAGGCTATCACGAATTGATTCATAATCTAAGTGAGCAACTAAAGGTCATTACCGGATTTGCAGGAGTTACTTTACAACCGAATTCAGGTGCGGCAGGTGAATATACAGGTCTTCGCATCATACGTTCTTATCTGGAAAGCATCGGACAGGGACATCGTAACAAGATTCTTATCCCGGCTTCCGCACACGGTACAAACCCTGCATCTGCCATACAAGCCGGATACGAGACCATTACTTGTGCCTGTGACGAACATGGTAATGTGGAACTTGCCGACTTAAAAGCAAAAGCGGAAGAAAATAAAGATAATCTGGCAGCGTTGATGATTACCTATCCGTCCACACACGGTATCTTTGAAACGGAGATCGTAGAAATATGTAACATCATTCACGCATGTGGAGCACAAGTCTACATGGATGGAGCCAATATGAACGCACAAGTAGGGCTTACCAATCCGGGATTTATCGGAGCCGACGTTTGCCACTTGAATTTGCATAAGACATTTGCCAGCCCTCACGGCGGTGGCGGTCCGGGTGTAGGCCCTGTATGCGTAGCCGAACATCTCGTTCCTTTCTTACCAAGCCATCCGATATGGGGCAGCAACCTGAATACGGTTTCAGCAGCACCTTTCGGCAGCGCGGGTATCCTCGCTATCACCTACGGCTATATTAGCATGATGGGAACAGAAGGATTGACACAGGCTACCAAGATCGCTATTCTGAATGCAAACTATCTGGCAGCTTGTCTGAATGATACTTACGGCATCGTATATCGCGGAGCAAACGGATATGTAGGTCACGAAATGATTCTGGAATGCCGCAAGATACATGAGGAAACAGGTATCAGCGAGAATGACATTGCAAAGCGTCTGATGGATTACGGCTACCATGCTCCTACTCTTTCTTTCCCGGTACACGGTACATTGATGATAGAGCCGACGGAAAGCGAAAGCCTTTGGGAACTGAAGAATTTCGTAGAAGTAATGCTCACAATCTATCAGGAGATACAAGAAGTAAAAGAGGGAAATGCCGACAAAGACGATAACGTACTTGTTAACGCTCCACATCCTGAATATGAGATTGTAGCGAATGAATGGACACACAGTTACTCTCGCGAGAAAGCTGCCTATCCGATAGAATCCGTACGGGAGAACAAGTTCTGGATAAACGTAGCCCGTGTGGACAACACATTAGGCGACCGTAAACTGTTGACAACACGTTACGGAACTTTCTAAAGCATAACACAATAGAACGATTCCCCGCCCAAACGACGGGGAATTGTTTTATTAATACATATAAATAATGAAATACGGCGTAAGCAACCATACATTATTACTGATTGCAGGCATTGTCTGGACAGTAGCCGGTGCCAACATACTCAGAATCGGAATCATCACTTGGCTTACCGATTCAAAGGATTGGCTGTTCAAAGTAGGAGAAGCAACTGCCATCTTCCTTTTATTCTTCATTTTCATATTCCGCAGATTATTCAACAAACATTCCGAACGAATCAAAGCAAAAGGGAATAAGAGTTGCCCCTTTTCTTTTTTCGACCTGAAAGGATGGATCATCATGTGCTTTATGATAGCGCTCGGCATCACCATCCGCACCTTTCATCTGCTTCCCAACTCCTTTATTTCGGTATTTTATACAGGATTATCCACCGCACTGATCATTACGGGTATATTGTTCCTGAACAAATGGTGGAAAGAGAAAAGGTCTACTTCAGCTTAATATATCCGAGCCGGGTGTAGCGGATGCCTTTGCTCTCATAATGCGAAAGAACTTTAGCGGACACGAGATATAGCTGCTCTTTCGGATGAACCTTTCGGGTGTAACAACTCAGCATATCAGGTGCCAGACTTCTTGCCGCCGCCTTTACCAAAAAAGAGAACCGGTTGCCATCCATATCCGAAGCTAAAACATTCTGATCCACGAAATAATCATTCTTATACGTATCCAACTGTAGCCTGACTGCCAACACCGTCAAGTTCAAATCCTTGAGTTTCTCTCCTACCGTACCTACATAACGACTCACGGCAGGAATCTGCCTCTTGGATATGACCGTTTCTAAATAAACCTGACGAAAGCCCTGTGCAGCCTCAACCAATTTTTCATCTTTCCTGTTACGGGGTTCAAACTTATTGGCAATCCAAAGTACATAATGCGGGTCTATATAATAAATCTCCGCCAAGCGTTTACCGCTATATTTCCCAAAAGCAATCATATCATCCGACGAGGAATAATAAGGTTCGAAATAGGTGTTATCCAGTATTTTGAGACACACATTGCAGTTGCGGAGGTATTCCATGGCACGTTGCACCGCATCATCAAAATTAATCGCCAAGTTCCGGATATATAAAGGAGATTGTGCTTTAAATATTCTCCATAATGCGTAGACCGAACGATGAGCCGTAGCCACACTGACGGCATAATATCCTCCGTCTTCTCTCCTGCCCCGGTTAAACTCATCCAAACCTTGAAATACCTTCAGGGCAATCCCGTCACTCACATTATATAGATTAACTTCATTGCTCATAATTAATAAGTATTTCGGTTCTACTCCTGTAAATATACAAAATTTGCCGGAAAAAAGCCAGAGTTATAAAAGAAAAAATTCTCTGTAACCGTATGACCGTTTACAGAGAACTTTATTTTTTATAGTAGACGCTTCTACTTCAGACGTACTAACTTTCACAAGTCTGCAAATCTTAATTAACCTTAATCTAATACTATGAAAAACACAATCATATAACAGCCCGTCAGACAGCTTGTTCACCGAGTAAAAGTTAATTAATTAAAAAGAGAAGGAAGTCTGTGCCGGAAACCTATGGTTCAACATACGGTCGATTGCTTACAAACGATAGGAGTTTGCAAACAAAGGACCGTATGTTCGTCGGCAATCGTACGGACGTCTTTTTTAATTTGAAGTATTCTCTATAAAATAAAAACTGCTCCCGAATCTCGGAAGCAGCCTCTCTTAGTTGGGTACGCTTAATTTTCTCTAATTTAGTCCTGAATTCTTCATATCCTACAAACAATCTTTTTACCCATCCTATTATCTTATGTCTTCAAAATATCATGTCTTACGACACAAAAGTATACTGTTTGTTTAAAACTGCATATATTTCAAAGCAGAAATATAACAGATAGAGCGCGTTTCTTGACTTAAATCAAAAAACAAGATTGTATTGTCATCTATTTGTAATGTACTTGCTGTATCTCAATAGATTCTTGATTATGATATTTTTCATTTGTATTCCCCATACTTACAGTAAGCAGGCACAAGAATATCATTCGAAGCACCATCGCATTAAAACCTGTTCTTTTCCAGAGTAAAACAAATGCCAAAGCCGTAAAAAGAACAGTCCATATAAATGAAGACAGATGCCATCCTTCGGGACTGAATGTCATCAGGCCAAGCAACAAGAATGAAGGTGCGTAGGCAAGCTCCATGCTATTTCCACCGGTCAACCGCTTCATCAATACAGCCAACAAGAACAAGACAGCGGTAACTATAAATGCCAAAACCCATGCGTTTATAGCCAAATGAAAAAGGTCATAAACACGCAACACCAGCATATTCCCTTGAAACACCGCCAAATATGCAAGGCTGAAAATCCAAAAGAGAACACCGCCCGCAATAGAAACCATGCGGGCTGTTCTTTTTGTATGTGAAGTATAACTCTGATTCTTCATTATTTGGTTTTCTTTAATACCATTGCCGTACGCGCCGGAATATAAAGTTTAAGCCATTCCTTTTTCTCTTTTTCATAAAGAGGATCGGATATGGTAAAATGTTTCACTGTATCATCAGACAGGCCATTACCGCCAAACTTCACGGCATCCGTATTCAAGACTACTTCATAAGTGCCCGGAGATACTAAAAAGCCATAGTCCGTAAACGATTTAACCGGATTGAAGTTGAACACAAATACCAAGTCCTTACGTTGATATGCCAATATCTGATCGCCATCGTTGTGCCAGATTTCAACAACGTCGGTATTCTCAATTCCCTTCACACTCTTTATGAGCTTAATCATCTCTTCATCAAAATCGGCAAGATAATGATAAGTAAGGTTCTTGTTGTCTACCAAATCCCACTGGCGGCGGGCATATTTATATGACCAGTTATTACCTTCGCGAGGGAAATCAATCCATTCGGGATGACCGAACTCATTACCCATGAAGTTCAGATAACCACCGTTGATGGTAGATGCCGTCACCAGACGAATCATCTTATGCAATGCCAAGCCGCGATGAACAATATAGTTCTCGTCTCCTTTCTGCATATGCCAATACATATCGGCATCAATCAGGCGGAAGATAATCGTCTTGTCACCCACCAAAGCCTGATCATGACTTTCGGTGTATGATATGGTCTTTTCATCCTTACGACGGTTCGTCACTTCCCAAAAGATACCGGACGGTTTCCAATCTTCGTCTATCTTTTCCTTTATCGTCTTAATCCAATAATCCGGAATGTTCATCGCCATGCGGTAATCAAAACCATAGCCTCCATCCTCGAACTTCGCAGCCAGTCCCGGCATTCCGGATACTTCTTCAGCTATTGTTATCGCTTTCGGATTAACCTGATGAATCATCTTGTTTGCCAAAGTCAGATAACAGATTGCATTGTCATCCTCATGGCCATTGAAGTAATCTCCATAGTTGCAGAAAGCCTCTCCTAAACCATGACTGTAATACAGCATGGAAGTAACACCGTCAAAACGGAATCCGTCAAATTTATATTCTTCCATCCAGTACTTGCAATTGGACATCAGGAAATGCACCACCTCGTTCTTGCCGTAATCAAAGCAAAGCGAGTCCCACGCCGGATGTTCACGGCGACCTCCCGGATAGAAATACTGGTTCGGATCACCGGCAAAGTTGCCTAAACCTTCCACTTCATTCTTCACGGCATGAGAGTGTACAATATCCATGATAACGGCAATGCCCATACCATGCGCCTCATCTATAAGTTGTTTCAGTTCTTCCGGAGTACCGAAACGCGAAGAAGCGGCAAAGAAACTGGAGACATGATAACCAAAACTTCCATAATACGGATGCTCCTGAATCGCCATGATCTGAATACAGTTATATCCGGCTTTTGCTACACGGGGAAGTATCTTTTCACGGAACTCATTATAAGTTCCTACTTTCTCTTCCTGCTCCGCCATACCGATATGGCATTCATAGATCAACAACGGATCCGTATTTGGTTTAAATGATTTCTTTTTAAACTTATAAGGTTTCTCCGGACACCATACCTGTGCACTGAATATTTTAGTCTGTTCATCCTGAACCACACGCGTAGCCCATGCAGGGATGCGTTCTCCCTGTCCGCCTTCCCAATACACATGAAGTTTATATAAATCACCATGATGTACGGCTTCTTCTTTCAGATTTATCTCCCAAACGCCATTTGCCTTACGCTTCAAAGCATACTTTTCATTCTCTTCCCAATTATTAAAATCACCCACCATATAAATATGAGTGGCATTAGGAGCCCATTCACGAAACGTCCAACCTTTTTCCGTACGGTGCAAACCAAAATATAAATATCCCGAAGCAAAATCCGCCAGCGTATTTTTACCTCCATCCGTCAGTTCCGCTTCCTTATCAACAGCATGCTGATGTCGTCCTTCGATAGCCGTTTCATACGGTTCCAGCCAAGGATCATTCTTTATTATAGTCAGTGTCTTTTCCATAACAGGGAAATTTTATTGAGTTTAAGCCAATACTTTAACAATCACTTTCTTTACTCCGGTTTCAGAGATGCCCGGAGCGTGTCCGTCTTGCGGGAAGAAGATAGCAAACATTCCCGGTTTCACGGCAATGTAATCTTCGGCCAATCCTTCAAAGAAAGTAATGTCTTTCTCCGCATTATATTCCGCATTGGCAGGTACACAATCTTTTGCAGGGGTATATCCCATCACTTCCGTTCCCGATAAAGGGATTTGTATATCAATGAAGTCTCTATGAGTCTCCAACTTTGCCTGTTCCTTTGTCTTAGGATTTGTCTGAGCGAAGTTCACTACAAGGTCTTTGCCTTTTAACTGTACCTTAGTTCCTGTTTCAATTGTGTTTAAATCTGTTGATTTCAAATATTCAATTGCTTGTGCAAACAAGGGATTTAATGAAGTATATTTTTCTAAATTATCAAGTGTATCTACTACCATAATCCTTTTAATTTAAATTAGTTACAATATATTATTTTACTCGTTTATTCAAAGTCGTCTATCGTATAATTGGTAAAGTCGGCAAAGCGTTTCAATTGCTTGAACACTGCCTCTGTCTTATCAAGAAAGTCGGGTGCTGAAAAGAAATTATCCGGCACATAATGCGTGCAGGTATATTCCTTACACTTCAAATAATCCATATACGGAAAATCTTTCGGGAAACCTTTCGGTGCTGTCTTCAAGTGTGTTTCACCGATAACAGGGAAGTATTGTTTGAATTCAGGATCTTCTGCTATTTCCCTGAATTCGTCTATATTATCATAAACCGATTGACGTACGGCTTTTAATATCTTCGGTTCAAGGCAAAGGCTGCCTCCCGCCAGCATACAGTTACCGTTCTCTATATGCAGATAATATCCGCAATGATCGGATTTCTTTCCTTTCGCATTGACATATCCCCCGAAATGTACTTTATAAGGAGTTTTATCCGGTGAGAAGCGAGTGTCACGGTAAATACGGTACATACAATCTTTAGCCTGAATACCTTTTATCGATTCGTCAAAAGTAGCGATTCGCTCGATAACAGCGGTCAACAGCAACTCGAATTCCAACTGTGCACGTTTATATTCTTCTTTATGCTCATTAAACCACTCCCTATTATTATTTGCCGATAATTCTTTTAAAAATTGAAAGATAACAGGTATATTCATTGCTCGCTGTATTTAATTTCACAAACGTACAAAAATTATTCAAGCAGCGCAACGGATTAGGTAGAAAATTGAAAATATTTAGCAGGACTGAATATACCTTTCTATCCAATATCTACCATTCTCTCAACCAAAATTCATTGAAAATATCGCTTTTCGTATCTATCCCCCGATCATTGCTAAATAAATCCAATATAGGTATACAACGAAATTCATTTTTTTTACAATCTTGTCTTAATTTATCCGATGGTGATTCATGACAAATTATTAATATATAATGAAGATTCTTTTCAAATTCCCCATCTTTATAAGCATTATAAAATATAGAGCGATATCTCTCCAACTGATTATCATGCGTAGAAGTATAAACTTTATTCTCGATTAAGATAGCATGCCATTCCGATACCCCGTCATGTTTTAATTCAACGTTAGCATGAACATCGATTTTATTCCATTCTAACCAAGTCTCGACACTGCCAACTATTTGTCCATCATCTTGTTTTTCTAATAATTTAAATAAAATCTCTCGACAATATCCATATAAAATAGAATCTTCTTGTGCATATAGAGATGAAGCACGCTTTAAAGTCCAAGCAAGTATATAGCTCATCATTGCCTCTTTGTTTCCCCTTCCTTCAGGATCTGATAATAATAATGATTTCATAATTTATTCCAATTATAATATACCACAAACTTATAAAAGCCTCCCCCCATCATTGAAAAGAAAGTGAATATTGAGATAATTAACTCTCAGCAAGCACTTTGAGCAACGCATCATGCATTTTTCCATTGGAAGCCAACACCTGATGTCCTGAGTAGAAAGTATCTCCACCGCTGAAATCCGTAACTTTGCCTCCGGCACATTGTAATATTATAGTGCCAGCCGCTATATCCCACGGACCTAAATAGGCTTCTATTCTTGCTTCGAAACGCCCGGCTGCCACATAACACATTTCGACGGCGGCAGCTCCCTGCAACCGCATTCCACTGGCATTTCCATATAGCGCATTGACCAAATGAAGTGCCGTCGGTTTGTATTTATCCACAGCATAGGGAAATTCCAAAGCAATAAAAGCCTTATCCAACTCGGCAATACTTGATACATGAATCTCTTCTCCGTTCAAGTAGGCTTTACCACCTCTACGAGCCCAGTAACATTCATTACGACAGACTTCATAAACCACTCCGAGAAGTAGTTCTTCACGGTTTCTCAGGGCAATGCTGACACAATAAGGGGCATTATCATGGATAAAATTAGTAGTCCCGTCCAACGGATCTACCAGCCAACAAGATTCTTCGGAGGTCAGGCTTCCCGAACCTTCCTCGGCAATGAAACCTGCTTCCGGAAGCAATGCTTTCAATTTCTCCACGACTCTCCTTTCGGATTCTTTATCTACATACGAAACATAGTCGTGAGAATTCTTCTCCTCTACCAATTCACGGCGGAATTTACGACGTTCTTCTCTCAGGAAACTACCGGCTTCCACTGCAATCTTACGAACCTCAGTGGTTATCTTCTCCAAATCTAACATACCTATTGTTATTTTTAGTCCGGACAAACTTACTGAATATTTACGAATAGTGAGAAAATCATTTAGATAGATTAACCTGAAAAAAAGATAACGGCCGCATTACCGTTTATCCTTATTCGGCGCTTTACAGAAACAGCCTTCCAAATGATCGTTCACAAAACCGGCTGCCTGCAAATGAGCATAACAGATAGTTGAGCCGAAGAACTTGAAGCCTCGCTTTTTCATGTCTTTGCTCATAGCATCCGATTCGGGAGATGTGGCAGGAATCTGGCTCAACGTCTTGAAATTGTTAACAATAGGCTGCCGATTAGGGAAGAACGATAAAGTGTACTCGTAAAAACTGCCGAACTCCTTCTGAACAGCCATAAACAGTCTTGCATTATTGATGGTGCAATTGATTTTCAGTCGGTTTTTGACGATTCCATCAAATTGCATCAATCGTTCGACGTCTTCTTGTGTCATTTGCGCCACTTTCTTCACATCAAAGTTGTGAAAGGCTTTCCGGTACCCTTCACGTTTTCGGAGGATAGTAATCCAAGATAATCCTGCCTGAGCACTTTCAAGTACCAGAAACTCAAATAGGGTTTTATCATCGGTAACGAGTTTGCCCCATTCTTCGTCATGGTATTTTACGTATAATTCATCCGTTCCGGCCCAACCGCAACGTGCATCTATCAGATCTTTCATATTCATATCAGTATATCGAACATATCGTGCAAATATACAAAAAAGGGTAGTTCTCACGAACATACCCTCCTTTGATTATGCCTGTTTTATCCTTTATTTACAAATTAAACGACTCCAGCGTGCTAAACAATTCTTTAGGTTGGAGCGGTTTTGTCAGATACCCATTAAAGCCACTGGAAAGTATCCGCTTCCTGTCATCACTATAAGCAAAGGCTGTTACCGCTATGATAGGAACGTCCTTGGACATTTCCCGGATGGCGGCAGTAGCCTGATAACCGTCGCATTTCGGCATACGTATATCCATCAATATCCCATCCGGTGCCCCTTCCAAGAAAAGAGAGATTGCTTCCTCTCCATTCCACGCATGTATCAGGTCATATTTCTTTTCAAGTATAATCTCGAACAATTTATAATTATCTACCGTATCTTCCGCTATCAGTAACTTTTTCTTCTTTGTTGTTACAGGTATGGGAGCTTGAGCGGTGTTCTTTTCTTCCACTACCTCAATCGGCTTCTGTTCTTCTTCGGATTCGGGTACGGATTCAACAACATCCGCCTGTTCCAGTTTTACCGGAAGTGTAAACCAGAAAGTAGAACCTTTGCCTTGCTCGGAATCAACCCCTATTTCACCGCCCGACTTGTTCACGATGCTTTGGCAGATAGCCAATCCGAGCCCCGTACCTTGTTTGAACGTATCCAGCTTTACAAACCGGTCAAACACTTTCTGCCTTTCTTTTTCCGGAATGCCCATACCGGTATCTTTTACATAAAAGTACAAATTTTTACCCCGTTGTTCGTAGCCAAAGGTTATATCCCCTTTTTCCGTAAACTTCAAAGCATTGTTCAGGAAATTGTTTACCACCTGAGAAATGCGGTTACGTTCGGTGCGAATCACACACTCCGGCAGTCCGGGTATGAAGTTTATCGCGACATTAGGGTTTGAAGAGACTTTTAAACGGGTGGTTTGTTCCAAATCTCTCAACAAAGTATTTATATCTACATCCGACCAGTTAAACTCCAGTGTATCCGCCTCTATCTTGGACAAGTCCAGAATATCGCCGATCAATTGCAGCAGCAATTCATTGTTATGATGGATAATTTCTTTATAACTCTCCACCTCTTCAGGATTCTCCCCACTGGCAAGCAAATCGGAAAAGCCGACGATTGCATTGAGCGGAGTACGTATTTCGTGACTCATATTGGCAAGGAACGCAGATTTTAACTTGTCGGAACTTTCTGCTTTTTCCTTCGCCAATCTCAATTTTTCTTCCCCTTTTTTCTGCCCGTCAATATCAATATTAACCCCCAGCAAAACAATGTTTTCATTCTCCGGCTCAAATACCTGCTGCATGATATATTGTTTTATCCAATGGTAGTCACCGTTCACCTTCACACGCACATCTTTCTCCAAAGGTTCCATTTTATGAGACTTGGCCTGTCCCCAATAATCCATCAACGCCACCCTGTCTTCGGGGTGTACATTCTCAAAGTTAGAAAACAACGCCCGTATATTATCATTTTCTCTTCCGCCCAGATTGGCCAAATACTCAGGAGTAGATATCTGTTCATCTCTCAGGATATTGACCGCACCGAAACCGATATTAGACACCGAAGAAGCAAAACTTACCATATCATGGAACTGCTTGTTCTGGGTCAAAGTCTGGTGTATCAATGTATTATCCAACCATATCAGTACATAAGATTTAATATCCCCCTTTTGATTCAAGATGGAATCGACAATAAACCGGAAGAACTTCGGTTCCTTATGCTTACTTTTTATATAACATTCATTTATCTGTTCATAATCATACTTCACTTCTCCGAAGACAGGAGTTCCCTCCCTTGCCATCTGTTTATACTCATCGTTAATACACGGATTTCTAAAGAAGTTCAATTGCCCAAGAACTTTATCCCGGGAATAGACGCCCAGATACTCCAAATAAGTATCGTTTACTTCCTGTATAACTCCCGTATTATCGCAGATAGCACACCCTACCGGCAAGTTATTGAATACAGAGGCAAACTTCTGACTTGTCTGCTGTATGGACTTCTCCAAAACCTTCTCCTTACTGATATCATGTACGATCAATAAAACGAAGTCTTCTTTACCCAATTTCAGGAATGATCCGGAAAGCATGATATTATAAAGGCCTTTCGATTGAGTACGGCTAAAAATACTCATGGTAATCTCCACATTGGAGAAACGTCCCTTTTGGGCGAATGTCTCCCTCATCTTCATGCGTATAGGGCAAGACGCACAAAAGTCTTCCTTACCGCACCTACCCGCCTTATAGGAATATTTGCAGTCCAATGCCTCACCGAAACATTGTTTTTCTTCCGGTTCTTCTTTTCCATTCAAGAAATAATAGTTGGTTTTCCTTATATGGCTGGTACTGTCTATCAAAAAGAAGTAGGTTTGAGAATTATTCCAAATAGCATTATTGATAAGCGCATCCATCCTGCTTTTTCTTCTGCTTCTCAACAGATAGATGATAATACACAGCAACATTACAATGATATAAGATAAAACAGCAAACCACCCCGTTACAACGGGGGTAAAAGTCGCATTTAGTAAATGTGCACCCATATATTTCTATATTTCTTCTTCGTTTAGGGTTTAAAGATATATAATAAATTCCGTGTAATCAGCTTTTTTTAACTAAAATAAACGAGTTTTGTTCCTATTTTTATTCTATAAAAGGAATTTTTGCTCCTTTTATTTTATATAAACGTTAAATATTTTATTCTCTAAAACAACTATGTGGTGAAAACGTTAAATTGTAAGTACCTTTGCAATAGTTACTCATTTATATAAATTATATCATATGAAAAAACTTTTTAATATCCTCGTAATTTCCACCCTTGGCTTTGCAGCTTGTTCGGATGGTAATTCTTACAAAGTCATCGGAACGGTTGAAGGTGCAGCAGACGGTGACACTGTATACATACAAGAAGTGGTAGGCCGTGACTTACTAAAGACCGACACCGCGATTATCATCAGTGGAAAATTCTCTTTCAATGGGAAACAGGACTCTACGGTAAACCGTTACATCACATACGCTAAAGGAAACAACCAATATATTACCGACTTCTTCTTGGAGAACGGCAATATAAATGTCAATTTAGGTCCGGACAGCAAAGTGGCAGGAACGCCTACAAATAATACTTATCAGTCTTTCAAAGACAAGATGAATACTTTGCAGGAGGAACAAAACGGTATCTATGAATCACTTCAGGACACAACGCTGACGGTGGAACAACGGGATGCCAAGATTGCCGACATCGATGCTAAGGATGCAGAGATGACCGACGTTATCAGCGGAACGATCAAGGAAAACATCACCAATCCGGTAGGTGTTCACTTGTTGAGCCAGTTCAACTACATCATGGATTATGAAGATATAGAACCGTTGCTAGGTCAGATTCCGGAGCAATATCAGTCTAACGAGCGTTTGGCACGTTTGAAAGAACAGGTGGAAAAAGCCAAATCAACTGCCATAGGACAAAAATTCGTGAATTTCTCTATGGAGAATCCTGAAGGAAAAACCGTGCAACTATCCGACTTCATCGGTAAAAGCAAATATACTTTGGTGGATTTCTGGGCAAGCTGGTGCGGGCCATGCCGACGTGAAATGCCCAATCTGGTAAGTGCTTACAAGGAATACAAGGACAAGGGTTTGCAAATAGTAGGCGTATCACTCGACAGAGATGAAACATCATGGAAGGATGCGCTCAAGACGCTGAACATGACTTGGCCGCAGATGTCCGACTTGAAGTTCTGGAACTCCGAAGGTGCTCAATTATATGCCGTACGCAGCATTCCGTACACAGTGCTGATTGCACAAGACGGTACAATTGTAGCCAAAGGTCTACATGGAAAAGAATTGCAGGAGAAACTTGCCGAACTGCTGAATTAAACAAAGAATAGTACTTTCAAAAAGAGGCTGTTCTCAAAATATAACAGTCTTATTATTGAATCTGATTTTGGCGCGGAATTCTAAGTACCCGATAATATTTGCGGGAATTTTAGAATTCCGCGAATTTTATTCTTACGTTCTCTTTGTCATTATACCATGACTTACCGTCAACGACATAAACATCATGTAGCAGTCCGCCGACTTCATTCGCACCTTCACTGACCTTGTTTATGTTCATTGGGCAAAGACAGGAACTATTTATTTAAGGCGAAAGGATTAGAAAAAAGCATAGGGAAGCAACCAATCTATCACCCTTTTTGTTATCTTTGCGATACGATTACAAAAGACTCCATTGATATGACAGCAAACGACCTACTTCCGTTACGCAAGTTCCCCATCGGGATACAAAGCTTTGAGGATATTCGTGTAAAGCAGTTTCTTTATGTAGATAAATCCGCCTACGTCTACCGCATGGCAACGTATGGCAAAGCCTACTTTCTCGGTCGTCCGCGTCGTTTCGGCAAAAGTCTGCTGCTCTCCACTCTCGAAGCCTATTTCTTGGGCAAGAAGCATCTGTTCAAGGGCCTTGCCATCGAGCAGTGGGAAAAGGATTGGACGGTCTATCCCGTGCTGCACATGGATCTTAATGCCGAGAAGTATGACCGCCCGGAGGGACTCAGCCTAATTCTGAACCGTTACCTCAGCATCTACGAGAGCATCTATGGAGCGGACTCACGCGAGATTTCTCCGTCCGACCGCTTCTACGGCATCATCCGTCGTGCCTATGAACAAACAGGCAAACAAGTGGTTGTCCTCGTAGACGAATATGACAAACCCATGCTGCAAGCCATCGGCAACGATCCGTTGGGCGATGACTATCGTAACACCCTCAAAGCCTTTTACGGTGTACTAAAAAGTGCCGACCCTTACTTGCGCTTTGTCTTCCTGACAGGCGTAACCAAGTTCGGACAGGTGAGCGTGTTCAGCGACCTTAACCAGCTGAAAGACATCAGTATGGATGAGCGATATGCTACTATCTGCGGTATCACCGATGAGGAGATGGAGGCGAACTTCCGTCCCGACATGGAACGCCTTGCTAAGAAAATGAACGTCGCCTACGAGAATATCCGTGACCGTATGCGTCGAACGTATGACGGTTACCACTTCTGCCAGAACTCCGAAGGGGTCTATAACCCGTTCAGCGTGCTCAATGCCCTATCCAAGCAAGCATTCGCTTACTATTGGTTTGCCACCGGTACGCCGACCTTCCTCGTGGAGCTGCTCAAGGGTAGCGACTATGACCTTCGGGATTTGGAAGGCGTAGAGGTTGGTGGATTCTTAATGATGAGCTACTTATCTCTGAGCTATATTAAGATGTTCTACCAATGTGGCTTTCTTACAATCACATCCTACGATGACAGATTCGATCTTTATACCCTCAATTATCCTAACGAAGAAGCTAAGCACTATCTTCAGCAGTGCCAACTTCAAGCTCAAAGAGCTTAATATTGTTTAGTGGTATCTATTCTATAATGTATAGGAACTTCCTCTATGAATAGAAAGAGAGTTCTTGGGTATTAAAAACTCTTTTGATTCGTCAAGCAATGATAGTCGGAACATAAAAAACTCTCTCTCTTTTGGCAGGTAATAACCTTTTTATACCTTTGCACATGAAATTCATTGCCAAACGAATTTCTTCGTTTTTGAATTATCTGCCGGTAATGGGTGAGCTCGTTTGCTGATAATATACGAATGTTGTAGCACAAAGAAAACATGAAGAATAAAATAGTTATACTTGTGATTTTTGGGAGTTTTATCGTGTCCATGTTTACAGGATGCCGGCAGTCTCCTTCAAAATATATTATTCCCCAAGCAGTAGACTCGGTCAGCAACGATAAAGACAGGATGGGGCTGAATGGAAAAGTCAAAACGCTGGATATTTATTATTATCGCCCGGAGAATGCATCCTCTTTCTTCTCTGTGAAATTCAAAAAGGGTGAGAAATGGGAAGAGGACGGAATACACCACTGCCATTTACGCTTCAATATCGACGGCAATCTTGTTCAATATAACGAATACGACAAGCAAGAAAATGCTATCCGGAAGATCGGTTATACCTATGAGGATTGGGGATATACACGTGCACTCAGCTCTCCGAAAAGTAATGATACGGTTGTCTACAAATATAATACCGACGGGAAGCTGTTGGAAGTCATGTATAGTGATCTGCATGGGGAGATAAATACCTATGACGACAGAGGGAATCTTATCCGTACGAAACAGGTAGACGGCACGATTTACAAACCGGCTATGATCGAATATGATTATAACGAACACGATTTATTGGTCGAGAAAAGGGAGTTTTATAGTATAGGCGAGCTGTCGGGAAAGACAGTCTATGAATACGATGCAAACGGCCTGTTGGCTCAGACTCAAGTGTATGATTTGCTGAGCCCCGATATGCCGGAAACGCACTTCATCTATGAATACAGTGACAGTAACCGTGTTGTGGAAGAATACAGGATTGACGATGAAGGTAATAAAGAGCTGGAGTCTTGGTGTAAACGTGAATACTATCCGAATGGCAAACTGAAAACGGTTGTCCGCAATAGTATCGTGCAAGAAAAATACGATGAACAAGGTAGGCCGATCGACAAGAAACCGGGATTTGAAATACTCTGCAAAGACTTTCAGGACTACGACTATGATACGAATGGTAACTGGATTGAAACAAAGAATTTCAAAGATTATGTTGATTTTGGCACAGGACTCGGGCGTATACTGAAACCTTATGTCGAGCGTGTCTTTACGTATTACGAAGAATAAAAACTTAAACTTAAAACAATATGCACACACAAAAGTTCAGCCACATGCCGGGCGGTAAAGTCCTCGAAATCATTATAGCCATTTTGACTATAGTCTTATTTATTATCTTTTTGGTACTTCTATTTGCCAATGCACTTAGTTTTATCTCCGTACTTATTTTGCTGGTATCGGTTATAAGTGTGATATGGTTTACCTACAAGTATTATAAACCGGCATTTACCGATGTTATATTTTCGGATGAAGGCATTATAAGTAAAACTCATTTTGAACAGGAAGAGTTACCGATAGATACCATAAAGGGAATTTGGTATTATAAAAACGGGAATCAGACATGCATTAAACCATATTCTGATAAGGATAAATTGAAAAACTGTATCATTATCATAGGAGACATTGACTACTTTACAAATGTTGAATATATCGGTTTAAACGGTTCTAGCGTGTTGCGTGATTCATTTAAGAGAGGATATACCACCTTAGTGTACAGGAAAAAGCTGGATGGAGTATTGAAAGAGTATGACTATAAGATACGGCATAACGCGCTGCATAATAACATTGCCGGTACATACTGAAAAATGAAGCGACGGGAAATTCACCCCTGACGGGGCTATGCTTTGTTTGGACATTTCCTAAAGTGGAGAGGGGAAAAATCAGTCACGGTTCTTCCTCCTTCTCACGGCTCTCCCAGAAACTCCACTACGGCTTCGTGCTGCAAGGGCGTCAACGCCCGTTGGTGCGTGTGATAGTGCAGCTCCTTGAGGCGGAGGGTGAGGTCGGAGTTCAGGACGATCCAGCGGCGCAGTTGACTTACCGCGCTACGAGAGGTGCTGTGAGGAAAATATTGTAGGGCGAGGTCGCTCAGATAGATTGCTTTCATAATTGTGTTATCGTTGTTTTTATACCTACAAAGATACAAAAAAATAATGAATGGAGAAAGGCGTACGGACGGCGGACAACGAACCGTTTCCGGGCTTTTGTTTTTGGCGGTTTACGGGACATATCGGTGTAAGTCTGCTTTTTTTCTGAAGAAATATGCTCCTCCGCGACTCATAATTGGAAGTTTTACTATACATTTGCGTAGGTAAAACGGAATGAACTACTATGAGGTATTTTTTTGCATGGTTTCTCCTGTTATGGGTGACGACCAATCTTTCGGCACAGAATAAGGAAACCTATGATACGTTGTTGAATCAGGTGAAGAACCTCTCGTCCGGGCAAGTGATCGAACGGGGAGACAACTACCTGAGAGAACGGCATACGGATACGGCAATCGTGCTCTACTCCATTGTCTATGGGCGTTTCCGTGAGGGCATGAGCGAGGAGGAGAAAGAAGAGTGTGCCACCGGATATCTGAAAGCCGGGGATGTGTACTACGAACAGGGCAGCTATACGAACGCTTTGGAAATGTATATCAACGGACTCAAAATCTGTGAATCTTGCAAGAATAAACCCGATCTGATGCTCTTTTACAAGAACATCGGGAACATCTACTGCATCTTCGGCGATTATGAACGGGGAATCAATTATTATGAGACCGGCTACGGTTTCCATGAGAAATACCCCAACCGGAAGGTGGAATGCGACCTGCTCTCGAACCTGACGGGTATGTGCAGCTTTATCAAGGAGACGGACAAGGCGAAAGAGTATTATAAGATGGCCGAGAAGCTGATGCAACCGGGCGATACGACTAAAATTTATATTTCATACTTTAACTGGGGACTCATTTTGGCGAGTGAGAACAAGTATGAGGAAGCGGTGCGTTATTTTTCCAAAGCCGCCGATTATACCCATCTGCCGGAATATCGCTGTTACGCCTACGAGCAACTTTATCAGACGTACGGATTGCTGGGGCGTCAGGATTCCGTCCTGCATTATTTGGGGCTGTGCAACGAGCTTGCCCGGAAGAATGATTTCACGCAGCTTTATGTGCAGACGTTGAAAGTCTACTCCGATTATTATAAGGATAAGGACGAACGGAAAACCCACTATTACAAGAGCAAATTCCTGTCTATCACGGACTCCATCTACAACGTCCGCGAGTTTTACCGTATCAGGAACATGCAGTTTCTCTATGAACTGGAAAAAACGAACCAAGAGATTACCGAGTTGCAAATAGCACGGAAGATAAAAGAGGAGAAAGTGCGTCAGCAACGCCGGGCTTTGTCGGGCATAGCAATCGGTCTGCTCCTGATCTCCGCCCTGCTGTTCGTGGTGTACCGGCAGAAGAAAAGCATCCAGAACTCGTATCACAACCTTTTCCAGATGAACCAGAAGGTACTGCTCTCGGATGCGCAGAGGAAACTGCGTTGCAAAGAGTATGAACAGAAGATTGCTTCGTTGCAGTCGGAGTTGGGGCGTTATAAGGAGCGGCAGACGGAGATACTCTCCGAATCGGACAGAGATGGGTCGGACGGTAAATCCGCGAAGTATCAGACCAGCAAACTGAATGACGAACAGAAGCAATCGCTGCTCCTGTCCATTCAGGAAGTGATGGAGCAGACGCTAGCTTTCTGCGAGGAAGACTTCTCACTGGAACGCCTGGCGGAACTGGTGCACTCCAACTATAAATACGTCTCTCAGGTCATTAACGAGAACTGCGGGAAGAATTTCAGCGACTTTATCAACGAGTACCGTATTCAGGAAGCGCGGGTGCGTCTGATGGATGCCGAGCACTACGGAAACTATACGATTCAGGCAATAGCGGAGAGCGTAGGCTATAAATCACAGTCCACTTTTATCCGCGCCTTTCGTAAGATAACGGGTATTCCTCCCTCCATTTACCAGAAAATGGCACGGGAAGAGGGTGTTTCTTTTTGCAATTCATGAATTGAAAAAAGACGGATTTGGAGAATGAAATAATAATCTCTACGTTTGCCCTATGCATTGCTAGCAAATTATTTCATTCAAAAAATTAAAAACTTGAGCTTATGAAAAGAATAGCTTTACTTTTTAGCGTATGTCTGGCAGTATCTGTATGGGCAGGAAATGGAAACACAGTAAATCCGTTTGGGAATAACCTGAAGTCGGAACCTCTGAAACTGAAAATGAAAATCCAGCAACCCGCAGAACGGGTGGGTATAAACCGGCAAGAGCGTTCGGCTGCCGATGTGAAAGCCAAAATGGTTTCCGAATCTCAACAGACCCTCAAGGAAGGCTTGCAACTGGGTAGTTGGCTGGACGAGGCAGGCTTGCGTGCATTGGCAAAAGAATCTACGAAACAGCGTTTGGACAGCATAGTGGCCGTAGTAAACTCAACGAACGAAAACTTTAGCCGTCAGTGCTTTACCTATGACGAGCGGAATTTGCCAAAGCTCCGTACCAATTACGTATGGGATTATGCTACAAAAAAGTGGATAAGTGCCGAAGAATACGGTTACGAGTGGGATGAAGACAGTTATTGTCTCAGTCAGTGGGGTATAAATACGATGTACAACGACGGAGGTCAGAAGTATGAATTTACTTATAATGACCGTAAACTGGGTATATCTCAAGTTATCTCCAATTATGTATCCGGCAAGTGGATTCCTTCCGAAAAAGGTATTTATACGTATGATGACCGTGGAAATATCATAGAAGAAATGCTTTACCGGTATGATGAGGACAACTCCGAGTGGGTTTACGCAAATCATAATAAAGTGAGTTATGATGCGAAAGGCCGGCAAACAAGTTGGGAAGGTTATACATGGGACGGTACAGACTGGACACCTACAGGTGAAAAGCAAGAATATGGATATGACGATAATGGAAATCAACTTTATTGGAGCTTCTCCATCTGGCAGCCGGAAACAAAAACTTGGTTGAACCATCACCGGGTGGAACAAACATTCGAGAATAACCTGATTACGGTTCAGGAAGAGAAGTTCTGGAACAAGACGCTACAATCTTGGGTAGGCGTGGAAGAATATAACGGAGCAGTGCTCTACAACGGGAAAACGGACTTCCGGTATGATGATCAAAACCGCGAAATCTATGAAGTGGCTTACACGGCAAAAACATTGGAGGGCTACAAAAAGGCGGTGGATATGGAATTTGTTTATACACCACTGGATAATGGCGGTACGAAACTTTTCCGCAAGACTTACTTCTATACAGATGATACGAACAAGGAGTTGAAGGGAGAGCTTACCAAAGAATTTGATGCGAACGGACAGATTACTTACGCTTTCGAGCGTCAGGATAATCCGGATGTAGGTGCATGGGTAAACTGTTACGAGGAAAAATACGAATACAATGAAGCTGGCAACCTGAAAGGCTCCAGATATTGGATATACGAGTACACCGTTGAAAATAAGAAGCTGGCTGAAGTAAGTGAAGAATATATTTATGATAATAACCAGAATATCGTTGACTCCTATTACCAGACCGGACAGGGAACGTCAGAAGATGATTGGGTGAATGTCAGTCGTTTTACCTACAAATTCGAGCAGGATACGGTTCGCGTGGAAAAACTTGCCTATCGATGGGATGGAGAGGCTTTCATTCCTAACTGGGGAGATGGTTGCAGCTTCGATTATACCGTGCCTGCTGAGAATATAATCATGTGGATTGGCGACAGACCATACCATAAGATTACAGAGACACGCAGCTACGTGGCAGACGGTACGGAATGGGATTACTGGAAGTTTGTATATCACTATTCGGATGCCGGTACAGGCTTAGAAAAGAATACAGTGGACGGTTCTGTTTCCGTTTATCCGAATCCCGTGGCAGATGTGCTTTATATCCGTGCGGAAGGAGATGTGGAAGTGGCTGTTTACAGCGTAGAGGGAGCACGTCTGCTGATGACACAGGAAAAGCAAGTGAACATGTCGTCTTTCCATCCGGGAGTCTATATCGTGGATGTGAACGGTGTCAGAACGAAAGTTGCAGTAGTTGGGAATTGAGTGGAGTAGGTACTTTGAGTACGTATTGATATAGGGAATGCGGGTGAATAAGGGTCATGGAATCCATATTGACCCGCATCTGTGTTAAGTCATTTGATGTAAGAACAAGGTTCGCTGATAACGCGGATTGAACTGATTAAAACGGATTAATAATTTAAGAATCCGTCTTCATCCGCCCAATCAGCGTTATCCGCGAACCTTGTTCTTGCTAATTCCTCTGCGTTAATTGACTGAAAGTATATGTGTACTTTTTTAAGGCACGGATTACGCAGATTACGCGGAAAAATATAGATTCTCTTCTTTTCCGTGTAATCCGCGTAATTCGTGCCTAAAGTATCTTTATGTATAACCTTTGCTTTTGCGCACGCCTCTATATAAACAAAGGAGAAGCCTTAGCTCCCCCTTTAATTTTCAACTATTAATTTTTCATTGAGTAACGTTCAACTTAAAGAACTCCTCCGTCGCTGCGCGACACCTCCTCTATAAACAGAGGAGGAGTTTGGGGCGTCATATTTTCAATTTTCCATTGAACAACTCTCTATCTAATAAAGCTTTTTATTCCGTAGGCTTCACCTCCGGCGAATCTTTTTCCTCACGGAGTTTCTTTTCCGCTTCCCGTCTGGCTTTTACAGTGACGGTCTTCTCAAACGTCAGATGCTTCGAGCTGGTGACCTCGTTGAGCATTACTCCGGGACGGAAACGGATGTGTGCCTTGTTGATATTCTGGGCGGTGAAATCCTTCTCATTGTCGGTCGGCGTTTTGGTAGACACGGCGAGTTGGAACGTTCCGAAATCACCCAGCGACACGATGTCACCGTCAGCCAAATGCTTTTGCGTGATCTTTATCAAGCCACGCAACACGTTGAGCACATCGCCTTCGGTCAGTGATGACGAGTAAGCTATCTCGTCGGCGATATAATTGATATCCACCGTGCTGCGGGCTTGCGCCAAGGCATAGTAACGTGGACTTTCATCCCGCTTTTGCGGGTTTTTCATAGGTACTGCACTAAATTTTACACTCATAATCTTTTAAAGTTTTGTGGAGAGGCAGGGAGCTCGATCCCCGTTTTTCGGTAGCCGGCTTCCCGTCCGCCTCTCCTGATTCATAAATTGTTTTTATCCGTTTGTCTCATTCGCGATTTTGACAATGCAAAGATGCGGGTTCCTCCGTCAGTGCAGTGGTAATACCCGACAATCACGCCTATTTATGCAAAAACATACCGATAACATAACCTTTTAATAAACAGAAACATCATGAGTATGAAGTCGAACAAAGAACTGTGGGCCACCGCCATGCGCGCTGCCCTGCGTGTGGAGTTTATCACCAACATAAAAGAACTCTCCCTATATGCCAAATCATTGTATCAGGCGATGCTGTGGGCGAAAGAACATGGGGAATCAAGAACAGGCAAATAGAGACAGGTGATAAACAATAATAGGAGAGAACCGATATTAATTAACTAAAAATAGAAAGGAATAAGTTATGAGCAGCGTAGAACAACATCGTATCGATAGGATTAATAAGATTCTGGAACGTTTGGATGCCATCCCGGAAGAATTGGACGAGATCCATGTACAAATATTTGCCGGGAATATGAACCGTACTACTTTTGTGAAGTTAGTGGACAGACGACAGGCACTTTATGTAGAATTGGAAAATAAGAAGCGGGAATTACAAGAGGTGTATAAGATAATTAATAATTAAGAATGAAGAATTAAGGATGGAGAACAGACTGATTCAGTATGAGAAAAGGGGCTTAACACCCCTTTTTACCCATCAAGCGAAGCTGTTCAAGACTTCTTCTCTATCATTCTACCGTAAGTAATTGATAGGTGTCTGTGTTGTCCATGAAGCCTTCTGCGGAGAAAGTGGCAATGGAAGCAGTTCGTCGCATATTGTGCGGAGCGTTCCTGTCAATGCGCATTGATAACAGCGCCGTATATACACGTCCGGATAGCTCGAACGCGTTTAGGATTTGCTCTGTGGATGTATCTTCCGAAGTATCTTCGGTAGGAGCAGTAAGGATATGCAGTTTCAGAGTGAGCAGTGCTTCCTGGCTACCTCCTCCTAATGTTTTCCAGACACTTTCTCCACATTCCATTAACACGGCAGGCATAGCGACGGACGGTGTGCCTGTTTCCGAATTACCGCTCCAAAGTCCGGTCGTTTTGAATAGAGGTGCACCGTTTTCATCTGTCAGTGATTTCAGACAGGTCAGGATGTCCTGATAGAGTTTCTTTCTCATATTTCTTCTTTTTTAAATGAATAAATGTTTTCTACCCTCAAAAGTGCGATTAAAGATGCGGGCAGGCAAGAAAGCATGGAATAGTTGCAAGGATGCGTATAACAGTTACATACTCCTGTGCAACGGCTGCAACTTTGGCGACGGAAGTATTTTTATCGTCGTATGTTTGCAACGAATCAAAAACGAAACAAAAAACTTCCTGTGGACATGATCCGAATATATGCCATGAAGATGGTGGACGCAGGGATATTATTAACTTTTAAATACTTTATAAATTATGGCAGAAGATGTAAAAAAGAACAGTTTCATCTATGGACTTGATGAGTTTAAGTTTAATGATGTTGCGTTAGGTTACATTAGTGAAGATGGTTTGGAATGGGCTGGCGATAAACCGGAGAAGGTGAAAATCAATGCTGCTCAGGTGCAAAGCGGTCCGGTAAAAGTAATCACCAAAGGATTGGGCACAAACACCATTACTTTCAAGTTGATTGAGCTTGACGGAAAAAATTGTGAAGGCGTATTGGGTGGAACGTATAAAAATGGGGAATATACACCTCCCAGCTCTGTTGAGGACAAGGTAGGAAAGGTAGAGATTGAATGTACCAGCGGTCATGTTATTACAATTCCTAATGCTAACCTGTCTGCAAAACCGGCGGGCAAAATCAGCGGAGGTGAGCTGTTCAGCATTGATTGTGAAGTAGAAATTCTTGCTACTGAGAATGTTGCTCCTTACACAATTACTTATCCGGAAACAGGAGTAGAAGGAGCTTAATCTTTAAGTAATGGAAAAGACTACGGAATTAAAGGCTTCCGGGTTGTTGTTAGATCTGGGTGTGGCGGTACCTATCCGCCCACTCGGATTTTTTCATAAACGGAGGAAGCCCCACCGCATCGTTATGCGGACACCTTCTACCGGGGATCTTTTACGGATAGGCAGGCTCTATTTGCAAACCGGTGTACGAATGGAAGACATAAAGGAGTATGATTTTGAAGCTAACATGGAATTCATGGTATTGCACGCTAAAGCGGTGAGTCGTATGGTAGCTTATGCCATGGCGGGCGGTAAGGTGAAAGGATGGTTGCTTAACCGTCTCTTGGCATGGTGGCTGCGTTGGCGTGTGCATCCGCTGTTTTTACAGGAAGCATGGTTTCAGATGATCAATATGCTGGATTTAAGCCCTTTCAAGATTATTATCAGCTCGGCACAACAGATGAATCTGATGAAACCGAAGCTGAGCCGTCAAAACAGGAAAAGGAGTTAACGGGCCACATGGAGGGCTCCCATAGCCTTTTCGGGCTGATCTGGCAGATAGCCGGTACTACGGGATGGACAGTACAACACATTTTATGGAACGTTTCTTACCCTTTACTTCTGCTCATGGCGGCGGATGCGCCCAAGTATGTGAAAAGCACGAAGAAAGATGGCAAGCGTAGAGGCAACAGAGGTTCTGCCCTCAAGTTGTTTCAAACTATACTGAAGGAAAAAGACAAAGAATAATTTGGACTTGTTGTTACTCAAGGAGACTAAGAGCAACGAAGAAGTTGTTTTAATTAATAATCGGCAATGAATGATTAATAATTAAGACGGCTTCTTTGTTGCTTGTCGGTTACCGGGAGTGATAGAAATACTATTAAAACAAATAAGGATTATGGTACAGAGAGGATGCAGTTATGCGAAACGAGTGAAAGAAGTCAATGAAATATATGACAAGTATGCCCGTATGGGACTTAGCAACCGCGCTATCTGGCGCAGACATATCTGGCCGGTCTACGGCATTTCCGAGAAAACATTTTATAATTACATCAATGCTTCCGCTGAAGCACGGATAGAACGAAAATTGAGACAACTGGAGATGGGACTGTGAGCTTTCACAGTTCCCTATAACATTTACACAGACTTCGGTAACTGTTACAATTCTGCAAGCGAATATAGTGTAAACATCGTACGTTTGTTGTGGACTGAAAAAAGTCCTTTTGAATCTTATTTATCAGTTATCAATTAAAATAATATGGAACCAATAGAACTGGAAGTAATCATGCGTGACCGCACCAAAGACGGAGTAAGCGGAGTCACTCAGAGTATCACGAATTTAGAGCAGACAATGGAGCAGGCGACAGCTTCTTTCATTGCGGATTATGACAGGCAGGTTGAGGCGGTGAAACGGCTTGAAAACCAAATTCAGTCACTTCGCGGAAAACTGGATACACTGTCGGCAGGTACTCTTGCCGACGGATTGAAAGTAGAACTCAATATTGCCATTTCTAATCTGTCGGAAAGTAAGGGAGAACTGGCAAGCCTGAATACAATAATGCAGGCAGGCATAGCTACTGCAGGGTTGCTGGGAGCGGAAAAGGAGAAGCTGGCTCGTGTAGAGGCAAACCTTCAGGCAGTAATGGCTATAACCAATGGGATACAGGAAGTTGCCAATCTGGCAGGTGTAAAGAGCTTCTCCATAAGTGCCATGGTGGCTAAGGGTATTGATTTGTTTACAGCTGCAAATACCCGGCTGGCAGTGGCTTTGGGACTCTCTGCAGGGGCTGCGCAAGTTCTGATGGCTACACTTACATTGGGACTTTCGGTGGTTATTACAGGATTGATTTATGCTTGGAATCAGTTTAGCAGCGCACAGGAGGAAGCCCAACGGAAACAGGAGGAAGCGGCTGAAACTGCCAGACGGCAGGCGGAACAGGAAGAACAGTTGCGTAAGTCGGTTTCCGGAAGTGTTGCCTCACAGATATTGGAATACAAAAAATTGCAGATGCAATATCAGGCGTTAGGTAATGATATGAAGCAAAAGCAAAAATTTGTGGAAGATAATCAAGAGGCTTTCAAGAAGCTGGGTGTTGTGGTAGGAAGCGTAAGCGAAGCCGAAAATCTGTTGGTGGATAATGAAGGTGCATTCCTTGAATCTATGAGTAAGCGTGCCATGATGGCGGCTGCCATGGAACTGGCTTCTGAAAAATACAAGAAGGCCGTGGAGAAGATGATTGAGGCGGAAACCCCGAAACAGTTTAATAAAGCTGAAATGGATAGTATGAGGGGAGCTGCGAAGAAATTATCGGAGGGGTCTGGAAAAAGTTATTATTTGATATTAGGGGAAATGATGAAAATGTCTCAAAGGCAAGCTGCTGCTGAGGCAAAAAAAGGATTGGAAGAAGGAACTGCAATCTTACACATGGGAGTGAGAATGGGGAATTTGTCCGATGCCGCATTGACAAAAGGAAATATAGAGACAAATGCCGGTTCCTCAAAACAGAATGCGCCTACGGTTACCAATGAGATGGAAAAGTATCAGTTGGATGCTGAAAAACGACTCAAGGATCAGGAAATCGCTTTGGAAAAAGATGCGTCGGAACGTAAGAAGATGATTGCCGACAAGGAATATCAGGAGGAGATAGCGCGTATTGACGAGGAAGAAAGCAGGATGCTCCGCCATTATGACGAACTGCGAAGGGCAGGGGAAGAAGTATCTCCCGAAGTAGTGCAGGTAATCCGTCTTAATTATGAGAAGCAACGGGAAAATGCCGGAGAAATTTATGATAATAAGATTGATACCGTTAGCAAGGAGGATAATGAGAAAAAGCAGAAAGAAGTGGATGAGTTGCTGAAGAAATATCAGTCTTATGCAACCAGGCGCACAGAACTGGATAAACAATATGCTGCCGACGCTCTAAAACTTGAAACACAACTGAGCGGAGCTAAGACAGAAGCGGAGCAGGCGCAACTGAAAGAATCGATAAACATTCTGGAAGATAAAAAGAAAGCAGCCGTCAAAAGTCTGGAAGAAGAACAAAAGAAAAATGCCGAAACCGTATTGACGAATACAGCTACCTGGAAACTTATTTCAGAAGATGCCTCCCGCAAGTCTGTCAAAGATATTGGCAATATTTTGGAGCAGGCAAAGCAGTTGTATGACTATCTGGATGGCAAAGAAGGTGTGAAACTACCTGAAGGAGTTGATCCGGAGAAAGTCAAATCACTGGTTGGCGATAAGGATTTTAAGAATAAGTTGGGTGGTATTATTGATACCAAAGAGGGAGACCTTACTAAAAAGAATCCGTTTGCCGGCTTTATGTCCCAATCGGAAAATCTGTTCAAGTCTTTCAAATCGGATAAACCGGAAGATGCTCAAAAGGCGATAGCCGGGTTAGGAGAATCTTTCAAAGCCTGTACTGCTTTTCTGGGTAATATGGGAGATTGTCTCGGAGCAGTATTCGGTGATGAGGTGGGCTATGCCATTGATCAGGCTATGGCGCTTGCCCAATCTGTATTTGATGTAGGTGCCGGTGCTGCCCAGATAGCTTCCGGTGATATTGTGGGTGGAATCTCTAGTATGGTGAGTGGAATCAGTTCCATCTTCGCCATGGGCAAGAAGGTGAAAGCGGAAAATGCCAAAGTGCGCAAAGAATTGGAGGCCAATGAAAGAAAATCATATCTGGCTGAACTTGAGGTTAATGCTTTGTACAGGCAACGCTATGAATGGGCAAAAAAGATTGGTGAAAGTACGTTGAACCATATCAAACGTCAGGGAGAAGAACTTAACAATCAGTCGAGTGCCAATGCCAAGGAGCAGGATGAGCTTTGGAAGAAGCTGATGGGAACTCAGTATAAAGAGAGTGAAACTTATAAACACGGTACATGGTTTCGTAAGGCCAAGATTGAAACGGAATGGGGTAGTTTGGAAGGCAAAAGCTGGGAAGAAATCGAACAGTTGGCAGCAGCCGGAAAGCTCTCTGAGGAAGGAATGCAATATTATGAAGCATTGAAGAAAGCAAAAGAAGAGGGTGAAGACCTTGCTGCCCGTCAGGAAGAATATCTGGAGTCGGTGAGAGAAACATTTACCGGAACCTCTTTTGACGGTTTTGTGTCTTCCATTGTGGATGGTTTTAAAGCCGGGAAACGCAGTGCCGCCGATTTTGCCGACAGCTTTGAGGAATTGATGAAAGGAGCTGTGACTTCTGCCATTCAGATGATGGCAGAAGAAAAATCCCGCGAGTTTTATGAGGAGTGGGCTGCGCTGGCAAACGATGAGGACGGATTGACACAATCGGACATCGCCTACCTGAAAGAGAAGTATCAGAAGATGATGGAAGAAATCACGGCAAGCGGTGAGCAACTGGAAGAAATAACAGGAACAAGTGTGACCGAAGGCAGTTCGCAAAAAGGAGCGGAAGCCGGAGCATTTACTACGATGTCTCAGGAGCAGGGAACGAAACTGGAAGGACTGTTTACCTCGCTGCAGGACCACGCTGTGAGCATAGATGATAAAATGACGGATATGAGTGTGGTGATGTTCGACAGTTTCGATACGTTGAACCGGATAGCGGACAACACCTCCTGCCTGATGGGGATGGCAGCGGATATTAATGAAATGAAACGTGACGGTATTAAAATGAAATAATTATGAAAGTATTGAATAATCTTTTGAAAATAAACGGACAGTGTGTCTATCAAAATTACGGCGCATTTCTGGTAGAGGAGCGGCAGGGTGATTTGAGTAATTATGAAGAGTTGCTGAAGCCGCCCGCCATGAAGCCTTACACGTCGGTGAGTTTCCGCGAGGAAGATGGTGAGAAGCTACCGGAACGATTGCCTTCCCCCTGTTTTGAAGCTAGAGATGTGACACTTTACTTCGCTCTTGTAGCTGAAAACAAGCAAAGTTGGATGAGTAATTATGATAAATTTGTCCGTATGCTGAAAAGCGGAGAAAAGGCGAATGGTGAAAAAGGTGACGGATGGTTGCGTATCGAAGTGGCCGAGTTGGGTAAAACCTATAAAATGTATTACAAACAATGTAGCCAGTACAGCCAAATCACTCCGCTGGAGGATGGTAAAACGGTAGCTGCCAAGCTGAAAGTTGTATTGAGAGAACCCAATCCGGCGGTCTGAGTAATAACAGAAAAAATAAATGCTATATGAAACTGAATATATATAATCAGAAGAATGAATTGGTGACCGCCGTGTCTCCTTCGGACAATTCCACGTGTAAGCAGGATTTGATGGGGGATGATGTGCTGAACCTTTCTTTCACGCTTCCGGCCTACATCAAACTTCATGTGAATGATTACATAGACTATGAAGGACAGCGTTATACGTTGCTCAATGATTATGAGCCTACGCACAACAATAATCAGGAGTATGAATACAGCCCGAAGTTTTACGGAATTATCGGGGAATTGAAAAAGGTGTTGGTGGTGCATGAGACCGACGGGGATTTTGAAACGGACTTTTCGCTCGATGGAAGGCCTGCGGATCATTTGGCGAAGATATTGAACAGAGTCAACCATATCCAGAACAGTGGGAAGGAATGGAAAGCCGTTATTGATCCAGAGATTCAGGACTTATCCAAGACAATCGAATATAAGAACAGGTATTGCTTTGATGCGCTGAATGAGATAGCCAATACTTTTGAGACGGAATGGTGGATAGATGACAGTTGTATCTTTTTATCCCGTTGCGAACGGGACAACTCTCCTTATGAACTGGGATATGGGGAAGGACTGCTCGATCTGTCTAAAACGGAGAACGACGGGGATGTACAGTTCATCACCCGCCTGATACCGCTTGGCAGTACTCGTAACATCGACAAAAGCAGTTATGGCTTTTCACGTTTGCAACTACCGGTAGATGAAAACGGTGTCAGGCCCCGTTATGTGGAACAAAACACGCAATACGGTATTTATGAAGCGGTGGAGGAAGATGCTTTTTCAGAGATTTATCCCAGGATGGATTTTAAGGTGACAGCCGTTCGTTGGACAGAGAAGACAGGAGAGGACGGAAAGCCCTTTAATATCTATTTCTTTAAAAGCGATAACACGGAATTTGACCCAAATGACCATGAAATAGCCGGTCTGACAAAACATATCGTTTTTCAGGGTGGAAATTTGAACGGCAGGGATTTTGAAGTCAACTACAGCAGCACCACTAAAGAATTTGAGATAGTCACTCAGTTTCCGTTTGAAGGGCAACAACTGCCGGGCGGAAGTCTGATTCCGAAAGAAGGCGATCCGTATATCCTGTATAACATTTCATTGCCCGGAGAAGTGTGTAAAGCGGCAGAAAAAGCATTTCAACAGGCTGTTGGGGATTATCTGAAGAAATATAGCGAGGATGTCAGTGTTTATAAGGCTAATACGGACTATATTTATTTGGATGAGAATGCGATAGACCTGAAGCTGGGAAGCCGGGTGAAGTTGAAAAGTAAACAGTATTTTGAAGGAGGGGGAAGCCGTGACAGCCGTATTACTTCTATCTCCAAAAAGATAAATAATCCTTTGCAGATGTACATCGAGTGCAGTCATGCGGTAGGAAAGGGGCGTGCAGACCGTATGGAGTCCAATATCAATGATATAAAGATGATGATTGCGGACAAGCTTGACGACACTACATTTGCTATTCTGAAAACATGGGATACAGCGGAGATGAGCAATTTCAACGTTCTTTCTGCTTTACGCACTATGTTGGAAATCAAGCGGAAAGCGTTGAGCCGTTTGGAAGATGATATTGCAGCGGGAGCCATTACTTTTAATAAGGAGGCTGTTTTTAAGGATGGTATCCGGGATGCTGCTGTGGTTTCGTCCGGCACGGGTTGGCATATAGGGTATGATGCGGATGGGAATTCCAAGCTGGAGGTGGATAAACTGCTTGTCCGCATGGAAGCGGTCTTCCGTGAATTGGTAATCGAGAAACTTTCCCATGTGGGAGGTGCTCGTATCGCTTCACCTGCCCGTATGAAATGTACAATGGTTGAGAACGTATCTGAGGCGGGAAAACTCGTAGGTTACCGCTGCTTTTTTGACCGGGGAGAGAATAATGAGGTAGAGAATGAATTCAAGGAGAACGACTTGGCGCGCTGTCAGGTGTTCACAGGAAAAGGGTTGAAGTTTTACTGGCGTAAGGTAGTGAAAGTCGGTGATGATTACATCGTATTGTCGGACCGTAACGGGGAAAAGGCTTCCGATTGCACGGGTATTCCTGCTGCCGGTGATGATATTTGCCTGTGTGGTAATACTGGCAATCCTGATCGTCAGAATGTGATAATGGAGACTTCCTACGGCAGTCCTACTTATGTTCAGTACCGGGGCATCAACAGCTTTACGCTTGCCGGCAAAGATGTTGTGGTTCTTTCTCCGGAAGGTAACAAGTTTGTGGGGGATTTCTTTTCGGAGAACGGTGATAACCTCCTGACCAGAATCGCCTCTGTTGAAGGTAAGATAACGAGCCAGATCTCCGGTTGGACTTATTACTACAATCAGAAGAATAACTGCCTCTCCAACGGTTTGTTTAACCTGACACTGGATAAGTGGGAGTATAATCCGGAGTCTGTCTATGTTGACAATGAGGGTCTGTTGTTTCTGAACGGTTCTTTGTATCTGGAAGACAAGCTGATCCGTATCGAGCCTTATGGTGAGGAGTATGCGCTTCATCTTCGTAACGGGCGTGTAACGCAGTTGTATTCTAATTTCGCCAAAAGTCCGTCGGGTGGTCCCAAGCATATCGTTACGATGAAATATGCCGTAAAGGGTTCTGCCATGTTGAGCTTTGGTTTTGACGGCAAGCAGCAAGTGGTCCGTCTCACGGGCAACGGTGAGTTCAAGTATCTGGTGGAAAACATCACTTACGGCAACGGTAATTTCTTTATCTCATGTATCGGAGATATCTATATTTCCTTTGTGACGCTGACGTTGAACGAGCCGTCTATCGGTGAGATCCGTTCCACGATGGAGCAGTTTGTAGACCGTGTAAACCTATCCGTGACACGTGGTGATTTGGTTTCTTCCATAAATCTGGCTCCCGAAGGTGTGAAGATCTCCGGAAATAAGGTCGACATCACCGGAGCTACTTCTTTTAATGGGAATGTTATAATTGATGATGTATCAGGATCTATTAAAATTTTAGATGGTGATATCAAGTTAAAAAGAGATGATACGATAAAAATAGATAATGATGAAGATAAATATAAGATTGTATTAAAAAATAATGGAAGTGGTCATTTAGCGGGAGGAAATATCAAATGGGATGAAAAGGGTGAACTCTGTATCAGTGATAGTGAAATTAGTATAGTGGATAAAAACACACTACAGGGTATTAATATAACAGCCAAAGATATATCTGAAGTATCAGAGGGAGCTAACAATATATATGCTGGCATAGGATATATGGAGATAGATGATAAACCTGATGGTAAAAAACATATATTATCTTTAGGTGATATAAATATTGAAAAGAGAGGAACCTATGTAATCAAATATGATTTTTTATTAGAAATGTTTATGCAAATTCGTGCTAGAGATGAAGGCAGCTTTGGTGATATGGAAAGTCGAATTAGAGTTATAATAAGGAATGATCAATATGAAATAAGAAAAACATTAGGTGAACTTTTTGCGGTTTTATCAATAGAACAGGAAAGTGGAAGTAAAACATTGAATCCTAAACCTTCACAGAGAATAAATGGTGAAATAACGTTGAGTTTGTCTCCTGCAATTTATAATATAGAGGCAATATATGATACTCGTTTATATGAATACGTTCCTTTTGAATCTGCAAAAACAGAGTATCATGTATCATATACTCCTAATAATACTTGTTTACTGTCATTATTTAAAATTGTCAATCAAAATATAATTGGTAGAGATGGGATTAGTGTGATATATGATACGGACAATGTGTTTGAGGTGAAAAAGAAAACCAATGGTATAGTTGTAAGAGCTAAATTACCAAATATAAATACTGTTATAGAAGAAAATCAGTTGTATGTGGATGAAAATGGTTTTGTGAAAATAAATAAGCGTAATTCCTAAAATATATATTTGCATATAGGTATAATAGAATCAGAAGATAATATAAGCTATACTATATTACCTTCTGTTTTCTTCTTTTTATTCCTCTATAATATTTTGAAATTCCATCCAACCTGGTGTTGTATTATATTTATCATATGAACCTTTTGGTATATATAATTTACAAAATTCAGTATTCCAGAATGTTTCTCTATCTTTATCTACACTTGGCGGGTTAGGATTTAAAGAATGAATACTAGTTAGTGAAGTACAAGCTGAAAAACAAGACCATCCTAACGAATCTAACTTACTTGGGAGAGTTATTTCTTTAATATTACTACTTGCAAAGGCTAATATCCCAATATATTCTAAGTTTTCAGGCAGAGTTATAGATGAAAGCTTAGAACCATTAAAAGAGTTATTTGGTATTTTTTTTATTTTGGGAGGAATAACAATAGATTCTATTCCAGAAAGCAGAAATGCAGCATTTTCTATTGATTCTAAGGAATTGGGCAAGTGTATAGATTTTAATGAAGTGCAACTTACAAACGCTGATTCAGATATTTTTTCAACAGTTTCTGGAATTGTGATTGATATGAGTTTTCGACATTGGTAAAATGCTTTTTCATCTATGATCTTTAAATTGGTAGGAAGTTTACATATTGTTATTTGAGAATTATTAAATGCATTTTTAGGCAATACATCTGCGATATAATTGTCGTATGTATCTTGATAACTTATAATGTGTGCTTTGCTCATATCTATGTTGATCAGTTTAGTAGCCTCTTTCATGGTATTTATATCCATAGCATTGATGTTACCTGTAATTGTCAGTTTACTTATATCCTGATTTAGATAATCTTTGAGTGTTCCTGGAATTTCTAAATTAAGAGTAAGTTCATTATGTTTTACTATAACTTTACACCTCGTCGAATCTCCTATGATAGATGCTGTAATCGTTGTTTCACCAGAATTAATAGCAATGATTTTTCCATTGTCTACAATGGCTACATCTTTATCATCAGTTTGCCATTTTATTTCAGGCATGGTTTCCGGTTCAGGTGAAATAGTAACCGATAATTCATATGTTTCATTCGGCTTTAGTGTTATTGTTTCCTGTGAAAGAGTAATTTTATAAGATTTAACGTTAATCCGGCATGTGGCAGACAGACCAAGTTCTTCCGCTGTTGCCGTAACAGTTGCTGTACCAACAGCTCGACCGGTTATCATTCCGTCTTCATTCACTTCAACTATTTTTGTATCCGAAGATTTAAAAGTATATTTTAATGTTTCAAATCCGGGCGTTTCGTTGATGACTTTTAATTGATATTTACTTAATGATATCAAGTCGATTTCTTCTTCTGCAAAGTAAATTCGTCCTTTGGACTCCTCGTCCTTGCAACTCAGTAATAACAAAACAGAAAACAATAGTAATAGAATCTTTTTCATATACATTTACAGGGTTTAGTTTATGGTTACAAATCTAAGAATATTTTTGTAAAGGTTGATGAATTCTTGAGGAAAAGATGAGTTTAGTATCAATCTTTTAATATTTCAGATAGTAATCTTTTGACAATCTCTAAAGTCATTAATCAGAATATAATCGGCATAGATGGTATAAGCGTAATGTATGATACCAATAACTTTTTTGAGATAAAGAAAAAGAATGATAAAGTTGTTGTTCGTGCAAAGCTGCCAACAGAATCAGAAGCTACTGAGCAAGGACAATTATACAGGGATAGCAGTGGATATTTGAAGATCAAGTAATGGAATGACTAGAAAACAGAAAGAATCTTAACCATAAACGTTAGATCCTTTCTGGTTTTCTCTGTTTCTATTCTTCAATAATGTTTTTAAATTCCATCCAACCTGGAGCGATATAATATTTGTCATAAGAACCTTTGGGAATATATAAATTGTAAGTATACCAAAATGTAGTATTATCTGCGCTTGGAGGAATAGGGTTTAATGAATGGATTTCAATTAAAGAAAGGCAGTTTGAAAAGGTATGATTTCCTAATGATTTTAAATTGCAGGGAAGTATTAATTTTTCAATGCTACTGCCTTTAAATGCACTGCTTCCTATACTTTCTAACCCTTCAGGCAGAGTTATAGAAGATATTCGTGAATATTCAAAAGTCTGAGAAAGTATCTTTTTTATTTTAGGAGGAATAATTATGGATTTAATGCCTGTATATGCAAAAGCTGAACTTTCTATTGTTCCTAAATCATTTGGTAATTGTATGGATATTAATGAAGTGCAATCAGAAAATGCTCCGTTTGATATGGTTCTTACAGTTTGCGGAATATTTACTTTGATTAGTTTTTTACAATTTTTGAAAGAGCTTTCTCCAATTGATTTTAAGTCGTTGGGAAGAAGGCATATTCTGATATTAGAGTTCATGAAAGCTTCTTTAGGTAATTCGTTCTCATTGTTACTATAGTAATTATCTTGATAACTCACAATGTGTGCTTTACTCATATCTATATAAATAAGTTTGTCTGATTTTCTTATAGTGAACATATCTACAAAATTGATGTTCCCTGTGATAGTCAGCTTGCTAATATCTTCGTTTAGAAACTCTTTCAATGTTCCCGGTGTTTCCAAATTAATGACGAGTTCTTTGTATTCCACCATAACTTTGCAGGAATCGGGTTCTCCACCACATGATGCAATGACATAAGCCTCACCGGAATTTACGGCAGTGACCCAGCCGTTTTCGTTCACTTTTACTATTTGTTCGTCGCTTGTCTCCCATTTCACATATTGGTTAATGGATGACGCTGGATTTAATGTTACCGACAGGCTTTGCATTTCATCGGGCTTTAATGTTATCTCTTTGTTTGAGATCGTTACTTCGAACGGTTTTACATTAATCCTGCAAGTCGCTACTTGCTCTGAGTTGGATTCTTTTACAGAGATGGTGGCATGTCCGTTGGCAATAGCGGTGACAAAACCTTTGTCATCGACTGTCGCTATGTTTTCGTTTGATGAAGAGAAGATATATGTCGCTGTGGCTGTTGGCTTGTCACGATTGATTTTTAGTTGGTAACAGGTTTTAACCGCCAGGTCAATCTGCCCATTTTCAAGATAAATCTGATTGACAGGTTCCTCGTCCTTGCAACTCAGAAGAACCAAAACAGAAAGCATTAGTAATAGAATCTTTTTCATATGCATTTACAGGGTTTAGTTTATGGTTACAAATCTAAGAATATTTTTGTAAAGGTTGATGAATTCTTGAGGAAAAGATGAACTGAACTATATTAATCTTTTTAATGACGGATACCTACATAGTTTCGTATAATAGTTACATATACTTTGGCAACATTTACAATCTAAAAGAAATATATAGCTTAAACATCGTACGTTTGTTGTAGGCAAAATAATAGTTTTATTAAAATAAAAATAATAGTTATGGCAGATGTAGATAGAGAATTAGTGTCGGCAGTGGAAGAAGCGCTGAAATTGAATGCGAAAAGTGTAAGTGATACGAAAATAATAGATTCTACCAATACTGTTACTTCTATTCCTGTGGTGGATGAATCAGGAGAAGTGGTTCGGTTGTCAATGAATGCTATTGGGGCGAAAACAGTTGATTTTTCTCAATTAGATAGTTTGAATGCTCCTGCTAGATGTGGAAGATATGCAGTTAAATTGAATGGAATTGTGGTTGGTGCTTTAGACGTGGCAACAAATTCGGAAGGAAAATCTATTTTGCAACGTTTTACAACTAGTGCGGCAATTATGGATCCGGATTCAGACGATGTGACGAGATTTGCTAGAGTTAGAGTATATGATAGGTTTTATAATCATTATGGTAGCACGCTTGATGGTGTTCGTAATATGACTTGGAGTGAATGGAGAAAACTGGCTGACGCCTTGGATATTGCTGAATTGAATATATCCGGTGCATTCCCTGAAAGTGGACGAAGCGTTTTTAATGAAGAATATTGGAAGCCTATTCCGTTTGATGAGCGTTATATGCAATTTCAATATGATATGTCATATGTGCCGGGATCTATTGTTAACATGCCTGATGATACTGATTATACCTATGAATCTCTGAAAATGAATACCGGACCGACGTTGCCACCATATGAAAAAGGTAACAGATATACTTTGAAGAGTGCTATTGCTATATTACCTGCTCAGTTTGAAAAAGAAGGATTTAAGGTAACATTTTTATCGTATGAAACGAATGAATGGGTTACTTATCAATTTAAAGGACACTATTGGAATAATCCATATGATTGGAAAGAGATGTACAACTTGGATATTTGTATGAAATATGTAAAGTGGGATGGCACTATAGTACATGATGTGCAAACGGAATATATGTCATATACAGGCGATGACGGGAAAGTTGTATTATGCCAATCTTCCGATGGAACAGAACGTTTTCTTTATGAAGTAGGAACAAAGACAAAAATAGTAGGTGGAAATACAGGAAGTAAAAAATATTATCAGTCATGGATGAATAAAACTTCTAATTATCTGGATTATCAGAAAGACTTAGGGGGATTTTATGATTATTTGTTGTATGTATCGCCTGCTTCTTTATGGATGAAAGGGGAAGAGGAAAAACTCATAAGATTAAGTGTGAAAAGCTATGGTGACTTGACTGACAAACCTCAAATTAATGGATTGGAACTTGTTGGAAATAAATCATGGTTTGATTTGAAATTGGCCGGAACAAGAACTAATGACGAAGGAGAAATATTTAATGATCCGAGCAATGTTGCTATTGGGATTGGTGCTCATGCGGAAGGTACTTCGACCAGTGCCCTAAGAACGTCTTCACATACACAGGGATTATATACGGAAGCTCGTAATGTGGGGGAACATGCGGGAGGAAAATATAATGTATCAAAGAAATCGGATGATAGAAGTTTAGCTACAGCATTTAGTCATGGTAATGGAACCGGAACAAACTATAGGAGTAATGCTATTGAGGTAAAGGAAAATGGAGATACTTATATTGCAGGAAATAAATTTATTTATAATGCTAATGGTGCTGAACCTAAAGATTTGATACAGCAGGTCAATAATATTTCAGATATAGTGATTCCGGGAAGTACAATTCTGAAATATGCTCCGAAGGATGAGTTTGTGGAAATTCCGGAAGGATATTCTTTATCAGCTCTGGAGGCCTATTGTTGTTTTCAAATTAATGGTGAAACAGGAGAATTTATACTGTTTACATTGACCGGTTCGGACAGAATGTGCTCATCAGTTGCATTTACAGGCTCTAGATTCTATATGATTGCTATTAATATTATTAGTGAAATGGTCGATGATAAGTTTAAAGTTTTATCATGCAATTTGGTTAAGGCTATAGATGTGGTTGACGGAGCCGAGTGTACTTTTGATATTATGTCTTTTAGTTCAGATATAAGTATGCTTTTAGTGAAAGATTGAGTAAAAATAATTAGTATAATATGATGACATCAGAAGAAATAAAACAGCTAGCGGAGGAAGTCTCCGGCATATTAAAGACAGAAGGCAAAAGCATTGGTTCGGCACCGATGGTTGATTCTACATTCGGACTGACTTCTTTACCGATGGTTGATGAAGAAGGAAATGTAGTGAGAGCTTCTGTCAATTCTGTTATGGATTTGGTCAGTGGTAAGTTGCAAAGTGTAGATATCAATAAAATAGATAACCTTTATGCGGTGACAAATCCGGATAATACAACAGACTGTAATATATGGGCAGTTACACATTATGGTAATATAATAGGCTACCTTAAAGCTTATGCAAATAGTGATAATATAATTCAAGAGTTTACCACATCATTGTTGATACTGGACGGAATATTGAGGTTAAACTTATCAGATACGAATGTGCATACATACAGTCGTTTCTATAACAATTCATATGAAGACCTGACCAATGAAGTTCCTCTTAATACATGGAGTTTATGGAGACATGTATTGCCGAATAAAGTGTCTAGAGTTATGAAGTGGGATGGCACGATTGTAGATGATGTAAAAGTTTCAGCTGCTTCATACGGCGGTAAAAATGGGAAAGTTGTTCTTTGTCGAGTTTCGGGAACTCCTGTTACATTTGCTTATATGGTGAGTTCTCTAGACTCTGTTACCTATTTTAATAATTGGTTTGGTAGAGAAGATTATCAGAGTGATGTGTATTATTCCGATTCGTGGGGGCCGGTTACATTTATTGATAATACTTTCTATGTATCACCGGATTCTATCTGGATTAAAGATGATGATGGACATCTTATCAATTTGGCAGAAAGCGGGATAGGTAGAAATTCAGGAAATAACGGCGAGATTTTCAATGATTATGAGAATAACGAGGCTAAAGGGTTGAATGCTCATGCAGAAGGTTGTGGTACGGTGGCCAATAACGAAGCGGAACATGCGCAGGGAAAATATAATGTATCGGTGCGGGAGAGTGGTGATCTTTCTCAGGCAACGGCTTTTTCTCATGGTGGCGGTACCGGAGCATCCGATAGGAAAAATTTACTGGAACTTAAAAAGAACGGTGATCTGTATATTTCCGGACGGAAGTTGGTGTATGATGTCAATGGCACACCTACCGATTTGATAGATAAGATAGAGAATCTTTCTGTGGAAACTCCAGATGAGCCTTTATCTTTGGGAAATTTGACCAATATGGATGAAACTTTCGATAATTGTGAGGACGGTGTATATTGTCTGGAGGTGAGGAATGGTATGATTTATCCGATAGTTGGCGGTACAGGAGGAGGTAATGATACGGTTCAGCGTAATGTTCGTATTGTAAATGGTTTGGAAAGTAAAAGCGTTTCTGCCAGTAAAGGCGAACCATGTCCGCTTGTTTTCACTTTTATAAGTCAGGAACGATATGGCGTAGATGAATCATATGAGGATATCGGAGAACGTGGACTGTGTCAGGTTTCGGTTAAGACGACTGACGGTTCGTCATATGTGGTGGTGAAACAAATGTATATAAATAGTGGAACCCCTACTACAGTGGATGTGGCGGAGTATTTATCTTCCGGTGCGAATAGCGTGATGATCAAGGTCACCGGTGAAATTACCGAAATCACGACTCCGGCTTTCGTTTATACGGTACAGCTAACTTCCTTGTCTATTTCTGCCGATAACTTTAAATGGTGGACTGCATACACAGGAAACATAACATTACCATTGAATATTGGTGGCAATGTGTCGAAGATTTTATATGTGACTTTAATTGGACAAGATTATAATGAATCTTATCAGATTGTGTTGGGAACGGGTATTTATACGGAAACTGCTTATAATTACGCTTTAATGCATCCGGGTAAATCTGGTGTATATAAATTATCCGCATATGTTACTAATTCGGATGGCACAATTAAAACAAAGACTATTTCTTTTAATATCATTTGTGCTGTAACGGGAGAATATGTGAAATTGATTGCGATTAATGATACATTAGATAAAACTACAAACTGGGCGGAAAATAAGTTATTTAGCTATACCATGTATGATGGAGATAGTGTATATACTTCGGCACAGTTTGTTATTGAGAAAAATGGAGTAACTGTATTTTCTTCTAATGAAGACTCAGTAGCAACAGCAACCAAGCATACTTTTTCGCTTCCTCTTGAGATTGAGACATTGGATAGTTCTGATTTTGAAATTATTGTTCACGTGAATGATGGGGAAAATAATTTGACAGAACCGATTACATTTACAGTAAATAATTCAAGCGGCTATTCGGCTGTTGCCGGAGCTTTGTTTTGTATGAATCCGAAAACTAGAAGTAATAGACAAGATAATTTCAGACATATTATCAATGAAATAGATGGCTCATTGATTGATTGTTCATGGAGTAATATGAACTGGGGAAACGATGGCTGGTTGTCGGATGATGATGGAAACAAGGCGCTTAGACTAATGGCAGGTTCTTTGCTTGACATACATCACTATCCATTCGCTAAAGAATGTGCACGAACAGGAAAGACTATTGAGATTGATTATAAAGTGGATAATGTGACGAATTATGGAAGTCCGGTACTCACCATTTCCTCTGCTTCCGGCGATTCGTTTGTCGGACTCAATATTTATGCGGATGAAATAACCATGCATTCGCAATCATTGAAAAATAGTAAGGTACAAGGAATTCATACACATGAGGGTAAGCGGATTCGGATGACATTGGTTATTATGCCTGATGCTTATGGAAATAGTGGGTTTAATTTATGTATAATTTATATAAATGGTAAAAAGAATCGGGAGTTTACGTATGAAAATAATGATTATTTTGCGCACAATGGTGGAATTATAATAGGCTCTGAATATGCTGATATTGATATTTATGGTATTCGTATCTATGATTTGGCTCTTACTTCTCCTGCGGTACTTCGTAATTATATAAATTGGTTGGTGACGACGTCTGAGAAATTACAGGTTACAACAGATAATGATGTCTTGGATTCGAATGGTTCGGATGTTGATTTCCTGAATACACTGGATCAATATAATGTGATGGTGTTTGATAATACGATTCCAAGAATTGCTGATCCTTCAACTAGGGAAGGTACGTTGGAAGTGTATTTTTATGAATTTCCGGAACGTAACGTAAAAATTACGAATGTACAGGTAAAAGGACAGGGGACATCTTCCATGAGGTATTATCTATGGAATACGCGTTATTCGATTGATAAGGAAAAATCAGTTATCACTTATGCTGACGGTACAATTGGTAAGAAGACTTGGCAAATGATTCCAAGTATTCCGGCAGGGGCAAAGTTTACCGCGAAGAAAAACTATGCGTCATCCATGCAATCTCATAAGATGGGTTCTGCCAATTCTGTGCATGATCTTTATAAACAAATGGGATTCACCAATGAGGCTATGGATACAGAAGATTATGAAAATTGTCGTATTGCTGTTTATCAATTACCGTTTGTTTGTTTTGAAAAGTCGGTCAATGAAGAGGGTGAGTTTGTGTATACTTTTATGGGTGAATACACGTTTGGACCGGATAAAGGAGATAAATATACTTTTGGATATGATACGGATTTATTTCCGGGACTAATTTCCATCGAAGGAGCGGATAATTCTCCGTTGTTGACATTATTTCGAGTGCCTTGGACAGATGCCTGTGTAAAATATAATCCGGATGAGGAAGCTTTTCAATATAACGGAGCAAATGCTTGGGATTTTGATGGTGGTTCGGTAAATAATATATCTCTGTTTGTTCCTGCTTATAATCTTGTATATAGTTGTTCAAATAGACTGAAACCTTTTGATGGTACGTTGGATGAACTGAATAGTCAAGTAGCGACAATGCGTACTCAGCCGTATGAATTTTGGATTGCGAAAGAAGGGGATGAGCATCGGTTTAATGTGTATTATTATGAATCCGGTCAGAATCGGTTTGTTCCTTCCGATATTGGGAATGGGACGATTAATCTAGTTGTACAGTTGGTGGATAAAGAGTATGGACTCACGTCTGCAGACTTGGAAGGAAAGAATAGTAATGAATTGAATGAACTGTTTGTCAAAGCCCGTATAACGAAATTTAGAAAAGAAGCTCCGATATATTGGGATATTGATGATGCTATCTTACATCGGAATTGGGTGGAAATGCATGCCGGAACAGACCAACGGGCGAAGAACACTTATACTTATTGCTTTGGTGAAGGGTGTAAATGGAAATGGCGTTATGATGATATGGATACGATATTTGATACTGATAATGAAGGTCAACCGGAAAAATCGTATAGCGTTGAAATACATGATATGAATGAAACGGGAGCTGCTGTGTGGAATGGTGAAACTAGTAATTTTTGGAATCTGATAGATCTTGCTTTTCCTGAAGAAGTGGTAACCGGCATGAAAAATATGCTTACCGCGATGGAAGAACTTGGGGGACTGAAAAGTGGAACGGACTTTGATAAGATTTACGCTTACTATCAGAAATATTACTTTAATCCGGCACAAGAATATTTTCCAGCCAATATAGTGAATGCCGATGCAAAAATAGCTTATGAAAATGGTAAACTCGCATATATAGCTGGTACTTATACGAATGATACGGACCCAATAACACAGAGCTTGGGTGATCATTATTCTGCTGAGACACGTTGGGTTACAAAACGCATTATCTATATTATGTCAAAATATAGTTTCGGCTTGTTTTCGGCAAACGGGACGGATAATATTACAGTGCGTGCTGCTGGTGATACGATTAAGTATGAATTGACTCCGGCTATGGATCTATATCCTGCCATAGCCAATGGTACAAGTATCATTCGTGGTAAACGAACTAAAGCCGGGGGAAAATGTGAAATGCTTGTCGAACTTTCCGGTTCGGGTGACCAGCAAAATACGATACAGGGGGCTTCGTTTTTAGAAGATATAGGAGACTGGCATGATAAGAATGTATCCGGTACGATGGTTATCCAAGGTAAGATGCTTCGTGAGATTCGTTTGGGAAGCAAGACGGACAAAGTACTTATTTCCATAACTGCACTTACTATTTCTAATTGTACGTCTTTACAGAAACTCGTACTCTCAAATATCACAACATTAGGAGGTACTCTTAATTTAGCAGCATGTACGCATTTGAAAGAAGTATATGCGGACGGGACTTCACTTTCCCAGATTAAACTTCCGAGTGGGGGTGGTTTACAAAAGGTGGAATTCAGTTCGAAGAACCAATATCTGTCTTTATCCAATTATCCGCTTTTGGCGAATGATGCGGTAGGAATTGACTTGTGTAAAGAGATAATTACAGATTTCTTTATTGTGGATTGTCCTTTGATAAATCCGATGGACTTATTGGTTAATGTCATGAATGCCCAATCAGATCAAGGAAATGCTCATAGACTGAAACGTATTCGTGCTGTAGGGTTCAATGAAACTTATAGGGATGCCGGTATGCTTGACGTTCTCAGTAACTTGTCTGATGGTTCGTATTCGGGACTTAGCAGTGAAGGATTGGCGGGTGAAGATGAATATCCGGTATTGGATGGTACATTGAATATTTATGCCAGTGTTTATGAAGATTCGGTTGACATTTTGGAAAATACATTCAAAAAGTTGAAACTGAATGTGTTTGGTGAGAGGTATGTTCGTTTTAAAGATGCTGTTCTTTTGAATATTCTGTCTTCCAATTATGGTGACGGTATTGGGATTACTATGCCGCAAATTAAAGCTGTAACTAAATTGGTGACTTTTGAGGGCAATACAGATATAACGAGTTTCGATGAATTCAAATATTTTACGAATAATACGGATTTACATATACGACATTTTTCAGGTTGTACGAATTTGAAGTCTATATCTTTACCTGATTCTGTAACGGAAGTTACTCAGATGATGTTTAACGATAATTCAAATCTAGAATCGGTGGAATTACCTGAAGGACTTGTTTCTATTAATAAGAATTCTTTTTGGGGTTGTTCCTCATTACATCATATACGTATCCCCTCTACTGTTACGAGTTTCGGAACGGGAGTATTTGATGCTTGTGATCTTTTTAGCATTGATTTACCGGACTCATTGCAGGTAATTGGAAGCACAATATTTCGTAATAATGCAAATCTTGTAGAAGTGGTAATACCTCAAAATGTCAGTGAAATGGGGAATATGGTCTTTTTTGGTTGTGCTAAGTTAAAAAAGGTAATCATGAAACCGGTTGCCCCTCCTGTACTTGGTGGTGAAGGTGTATTTAACAGTACACCTTCAGATCTGAAAATCTACGTTCCTGATGAAAGTGTAGAGTCTTATAAGACAGCTACTAACTGGACAAAAGTGGCAGCTAAAATAAAACCAATGTCAGAATTAACAGAATAATTAGAATGGATACAAATAATAGTGATCACATTATTGCGGGAGAAGGTAAAGTATTTCGCAGAATATCCGACGGATTCGTTTTTAGTAATGAGATTTATCTCGGTTATACCTATTATCTAGGAGGTGAGAAATTGATCGAACCACTGAGGGAGTTGCCTGAGCACTTCGAAGAAATAGATGATCCTGATAGTGAAGAATACGTTGATTTAGAAGATTGATTCATAGTATGGATACACAGAATATTTGGTTTTCCATAATAGGCACATTGGGAGGGTGGGAGGGAATTAAGTGGCTTGTCTCTTTTTGGGTTAACCGTAAAACGGATGCCCGGAAAGAAGATGCTACGGCAGATGGCATGGAGAATGAGAATGAACGTAAACAAGTGGACTGGTTAGAGAGAAGGCTTGCAGAACGTGATGCTAAGATTGATGCCCTGTATGCAGAGCACAGGCAAGAGCAAAAGGCTCATTTGGAGACGATTTACAGACTTCATGAAGTGGAATTAAAATTGAAAGAGGCGGAGACAAAACGGTGCGATGTAAGGGGATGTTCCGGTCGACAACCGCCAAGTGATTATTAGTCAGGATAAAAACGTGTAAATATGAAACTATTGTTAAAACGCATTGCTCTTAGGGATACCTATACGATTGGCAAGATCTACATTGATGGAGAATATTTTTGTGATACTTTGGAAGATAAAGTAAGAGACTTGAACAAGAACGGAGTCTTTGATGGAGATGAGAAGAAAGTATATGGAGAAACAGCAATCCCGTATGGTACTTATAAAGTTATTCTTTCTTATTCTCCTAAATTTAAAAGAATATTGCCGGAGTTATTGGATGTACCTTGTTTTACAGGTATCAGGATACATAGGGGGAATACAGAGAAAGATACGGCAGGCTGTCTTCTGGTAGGGGAAAATAAGGTGAGAGGTAAAGTTCTTAATTCTACTTATTGGGAGAAGAAACTGATTGAAAAGCTCGAAGGGAAAAATGGCATAACTATTCAAATTGTGTAGTATGGATAAAAAGGATATGACATATTATAAAATAATGTGGTGGTGTGTAATTATTCTTGGGCTATTCCTCTTATTCTGTTCCTGTCATTCCACCCGCTACGTGCCCGTTGAGACAGTCAGGACTGAGACAAAATACCAAGACCGACTTGTGAGGGATTCTATCCACATGAAAGATAGCATTTTGATGTTTATAAAAGGAGATACGGTCTTTCGTGACAGGTGGCATACGGAGTATAGAAATAAACTGGTTCGCGATACGGTGAATGTTACGGATACAGTGAAGGTTGCAGTACCTTATCCGGTGGAGAAGGAGTTGTCAAAGTGGCAACAGTTTAAGCTGGATGCGGGAGGGATGGCTCTCGGAGGACTTGCTCTTTGTTGTTTGGCAATGGTGGTTTGGCTGATTCTACAACGCTATAATAAGTGGAGGACATAGTTATGAGTGGAGAAGATTTTATAACTATATCAGCACTTTTATTGAATTGCTGATAGGATGAAAATTGAGGTAATGGGGAATAGACCGTTAACTATTTGTGGGCTATTTATTATATAGGATTAATTATTATATATTAAATTATAAATATATTTGTTTTGTTCGTTTAAAAAGTATTACTTTGTGGCTAGTTTAATAGCAATACGAATTAATAATGGCAAAATTATATTTAATTTAAAAAACAAAACAAATTATGAAAAACACATTAATTATGACTGCTTTAGTTGCATCCCTTGTATTTGCAGGGTGTTCTAAAGACGATGAAAAGAAGTTAACATTGAGCAATGACAAGGTTTCTCTCAATGCTGAAGAAACAGAAAAAATCACGGCGAGCAGTACGGATGTAACATGGGAATCTGAAAATACTTTTGTTGCGAAAGTAAGTAGTAGCGGACTTATTACGGGTAATCATGTAGGAAAAACTACGGTCACTGCTACCTCTGCTAAAGAAGGTATTGCAAAGTGTGCAGTGGAAGTAACTCCTAAATTTCATACTTATACAGAGCCTGTTTTGGAATTTGGTGCAACTATGGCTTCTATCAAGAGTAAAGAGAGTAGAACATTGTCTAATGAAACTTCAGATGGTTTGACATATAAAGATCCTAATAATAAGAAGATTAATGGATTAGCTTATCTTTTTGAAAAAGGCAAAATGACTTCCGTTGGCGTTTTTGTTAAAAATGCATATGCTGTAGAAGCAGTGGATTTTTTGGCAGAGCGTTATCTGCCGATTGATGTAAATGGTCAGAATTATGATGCTCTTTTTGTAAATAACGCCATTGATAAAGCCGATATGCTTGTTATTATGGATATGGATACTTCTGCTACATTGATTATGTATGCTGCTTATTCGAAATCTAAATCACGTAGTCTTGTTGAAGAAGATATTATGATCAATCAGTTCAAGCAAATGTTTAAAGGATTTTAATCGGTTATAAATTCGATTCCCCTATATTATAAAAAAGGCAGCAATTAGCTGCCTTTTTATATCAATAACTGTTCTATCTCACAATAGGGATTTTAACAGTTCCTTTATTTCCGTCTGCATATACCAAACAAAGTAAACTCCGGAATTGAACTTTGTAACAGTGATAAACCCATTGCCAGACTAAGTCTCCACGTTAGATTCTGCCAATGGGTTGAAGATAGCTAAGGGTTCAGGTTACCTTTTCAAATTTGGGAACAGGGAGGTATCCACGGAGGGATAGGGAGCATACATCCGGCTATCGTCCCATGTGCCTGTCATGGCTACTCTCTCTTTCAGATAAACGGGACCTGTCACCATTTCCTGTTTATCGGGGTTTTCTTTCAGCCATTGTTCGGTCACTTCGATTTCCGGATTCTGCAAACGATATTCGAAATGCTCTTTTAAACGGTTCATCCGGCGTAAGTCGTGATAGCGGGTTGCTACGTTGCCACGATAGTATCCGGCTATTTCCCAGCCATGTTCGTTATAGGCAGCTTCGGCCAATTCGTCATTGCTCATGCCCGATGAATAAAAGTTGTAGGAAGGATCATCCCATTTCCCGTCGGCACGACGGCGAACTGTGTTCAGCAACTCGATGGCCTTGACCTTATCTCCCTGCCCGGAACGTCCCACAGCTTCGGCATACCACAGATATACCTGTGACAGACGGATGAATGCGGCGGTTTGTTCACTCCACCCGTCGGCTTGGGCACTATAACTTTTGGTTTGGTCATACTCTACTTCGTCATTGGCAAATGCATACATGACGTAGTAGGGATTATTGCAATTCGTAACGTTGTCATAGAACCAAGGTACTACTTTCTGGTCTTGATTATGGTAATAGACGTCTCCGAAGATGGCTTTCTTACGTGGTCCGGCAGGAAAGTCTTTCCAGAATTTGATTTCTGCTCTCATATCGCTGAAACCACCCGTCTCTTCCGGTATCTCGGCAAGTCCGCGAGCAGCTTGAGAACCATCGCCACCACCGAAGTCTTTGGTAAAATATACGCCTAGGATGATTTCCGTGTTGTTCTTGTTGTATTTTCGAGAATAAATTTTCCGGTATTCATCAAATAGGCGGTAGTAGTATGTACCGTTTTCCACGGCATCGATTACTTCTTTTGCTTTGCCGGCTGCCATCGCATAATATTCCGTTCCCTTATTCAAAGGCCATCCTGCCATTGTCAGGTATACTTGAGCCAGTGTAGCCTGAGCCGCACCTTTACTGGCGATGATGTTCAGCCCGTTTATGCTCCATGGCTCGGTTGTGAATTGTTCGGGAAGGTTTTCTTCTGCAAATTTCAGGTCTTGGATAAGGAAGTCATAGACTTTTTCTTCCGTACTTGCGCTGATGTTCGGATTGATTTCACTGTTCTCGATAATCGGCAACGGTCCCCAGCAACGTACCATCCAGAAATAGAAATACGCACGCCAGAAACGGGCTTCGGCAATTGCGAAGTTGATGTCATCTTCCGATACATCCGGCGTATTGGCAACCCCGTTGATGATGTAGTTTGCTGCTTTCACTACATTCCACATACAACTCCAACTACCCACGGAGTTTGTCATCATCGGGTTGCCGTCATTGGAGATAAACTGATCCCAGTCTGTGAAATTTGTTTTTGAGACAATGCTTGTCATATCGTCGCCCATCAGTACCGGGGCATACACGCCGATATATCCGCTTGCCATCTTTACCTGATAATACAGGGCATTGATAGAGCCTTCCAGATCTGATTTCTCAGTGAATGATTCCAGGTTTGTCATCTGTCCTTTGGGATCTTCCTTCAGGAAGTCGCTGCAAGATGACGCAAGTAATGCGGAAAGACAGATTGCAGCTATTTTATGGTTGATAGTTTTCATAATTTCAATTTAAAATCCTAGTTTGACCGTAAATGTAAATGTTCTCGCAGAGGGATAAGTCCCATAATCCATTCCCAACTCTTTGTCTGATATAGCTCCTGTGGAAGTGGTGGAGGTGGTGGATGATTCCGGGTCGAGACCTTTGTATTTCGTAATCGTAAACAGATTCTGGGCACTGACTCCCAATGTTATGTCTGCGAATTTCGTTTTGTTTTTAGGTAGCAGATAAGACAAGCTGATGTTTTGCAGGCGTAGGAAATCCGCATCTTCCAGCCATTGTGTTGAACGGGGTGTTGAACGGTTCAACGAGTTTTTGCTGCTTGCGAACAGTGCATCCGATTTATTCTCGACAATGTCCCAGCTTCTTTCGAATCCTTCGCGGGAAGTGATGAACCGGCTTTCCGGAACCATCGTTGAGGTAGCAAACCGGGTGATGTTCAGACGTTGGAATCCTGTGCTTCCACGGAAGAATATATTCATTTCCCAATTCTTGTAACGAAGTGTGTTGTTCCAACCGAAATTCCATTTTGGTATCGGATTACCGGTTATGACGCGGTCGGCATCTACCGGCGAGGTCGTTGTGCCACCGTCAACGGTCTGATACAGATTGGCCCCTTCCTCGTTGAGGCCTACCCACTTGAACAGATTGAAGTTGCTAATGGGCAAACCCTCTTTCATGATGAAGATGTTTCCTTCCATCAATCCACCGCGGGTAGCATCCGGAATCAGGAAGTTTTCTCCGTCAAGGTCTGTCACTTTCGTACGCAGATAGGAGGCGGTAAGTGTAGTAGACCATTCAAAATTGATTGTTCGTACGGGATATGCCTCCAGTGTAAACTCCCAACCTGTGCTGTACATTTCGCCGACATTGCTCCAGTAAGACCCTCCGCCGTAGAAATAAGGAATGGTTTTGGCAAACAATAGATCCTTGGTGTTTTTCTTATACCAATCGACGGTCAACGTCAATCGATGGTTCAGGATACTCATATCGATTCCGGCATCATAGGAGTAAGTCTTTTCCCAAGTCAGGTCGGGTGACGAATGGGCACTCTGCCAATATCCCGGATAGAGGGAGCTTGTACCGTAGGCATAATTGGCAAGTGTGAGTAATCCCAAAGTGCCGTAGGCATTGATAGCCTGATTGCCTGTCACACCGAAACTGCCTCTCAGCTTCAGGCTTTGGAAGAAATTCTGGTTTTTCATGAATTCCTCTTCTGCTATGTTCCATGCAACAGCTCCCGACGGGAAATAGCCCCATTTGTTGTTCATGAACTTGGAAGAACCGTCTGCACGTATCGTTCCCGTTAAGTAATATCTGTTTTTGTAGTTGTACATCACACGACCGAAAGCGGATACCATCTGCTCTTTCGTGTAGTTGGTACTTCCTGTCAGACCGGATTGAACTGAGTTGATATTCCAGTATCCGGTTTTCTCGGATAGAAGATTCTGACCGCTAACTCCTACGTTTTTGTATTCCTTCTCGTAAATTTCAAAGACGCCCGTAGCAGTCAGATGATGGTCGCCAAAATCTTTTTGGTAAGTCAGGTTATTAGTCTCCTGATAAGTTAAGGTTCGGTTCATATTGTTTCCCATGCTGCTTATCGCACTCGGTTCGCGTTTGGTCGAGGAGAATGAGTAGCCGGATGCATTTAACAGGTTGAACGACCCCTGCGCGGAGAAGGTCAGTCCGTCCAGAATATTGAAACGAAAATCAATGAATCCTTTCACATTATAATTTTCTCCGTCGGAATCATTTGCCACGAGCGAACCATAGGGATTTGTACTGATGGAACAGTAGGGGTCTCTCAAATAAACGCCGTTTGCATCCGTCAGATCCATGGCAGGAGAATAGTTTGCCATCACGAACAAGTCGGCACCTGTGTTATGCGTATTTTCAGTAGAACCCTCTACGTTGGTTACGATATTCAACCAGGGAGTCACCTGTGAATCAAGATTCGCACGGAAACCGAAACGTTTTAGCTTGGATTCCGCAGTGATACCCGTTTGGTTCAGGAACAAGCCGGATATCATGTATTTATTTTTCTTGCTTCCTCCGGAGATACTCAGTTTGTAGTCTTGGGAAATACCGGTTTGCAGCATCAAGTCTTGATAGTCAACGCCCTTTGTCCCGTTCTTGTAGGCTTCCATATCGGCTGCGGAGAAACGAGTGTCCGTCATGGTTTCCAACGCTTGCGCATATTCGTAAGGATTCATCAGGTCATATCTTTTAGGTATATTAGAGATACCGATTTCACTGCTGATTTGTATTTGTGGCTTGCCTGCCGCTCCTCGTTTGGTAGTGACAAGTATTACTCCGTTTGCACCTCTGGAACCGTAGATGGCAGTGGAAGATGCGTCTTTCAATACCTCAATGGAGGCTATATCTGCCGGATTGGTTACCGTTGCCCCGATTACTCCGTCTACCACCCATAGCGGGTCATTACCGAAGTTGATGGAAGAAACGCCACGTACACGGATATTAGCGTCTTGTCCCAGCTGTCCACCTGTATAAGATGAGGCTTGTACTCCCGCCATACGTCCTTGCAGAATTTCGGAGGCTTTTTTTACAGGCTGTGCTCTGAACTGTTCGCTTGTCACCGAACTGACAGCTCCCGTTAGGTTACTTCTTTTTGCCGTTCCATAGCCGATGACGACGACTTCATCCAGTGTCTCGGTATCTTCACGCATGGTAACTTTTAGGAAATCCTGTCCTTTCACCATTGCTTCTTCTTCGATGTACCCGAGGTAAGAAAATGTTAATGTAGCATCCGGTGCCACCTGTAGGGAGAACTTTCCCTCTATATCGGAGGTCACCCCGTTGGTCGTTCCTTTTTCTATGATGGTTACACCTACGATGGGAGATCCGGATCTGTCTAGAACAATACCCTGGACGGTTTTGCCTTGTTTGGGGGCAATAATAGACTCATGGTTGATGTTCTCCTGCAGATTATTTGGACGGATAGATGCCCTGATATTTCCATCCAGTAATATCAGAAGAGAGAAAATGCTTAAAATGATCTTTTTCATCAGATTAAATTTATTAGTAACCAAAAACTCTTCATTATCCGACCGGAAAAGAAGCAACTAAGCAACCTTCTTTTCCGACGGACTTATATCTTATTCAATAAGGTAAAGGGCAAACGATGTGCCAGTGAGGAGCCTTTTGGGTATGCTTGGATGTATTTGCTTAATAATTAGATGTTTGTGTTTGTCGATGTTTGTATGGTAGCGTTGAAAAGTATGAATGAAGAGTGTGGAAATGTGGAAAAAGTCTACAACGGTTTGTTACACACCTGTTTCTTTGAGTAAAGTAATAAGTCTATATTTTGAATATAGTTTTTCATTCTTAATAGATACTATTCATTTATTTATTCGTATATTTGACAACACAATAGATCTTTAAAATATATTATGTTATGGAATATCATCGTATATCTTTTATTCACAATGATACGGAGTATTCATTTATCAAAGCCATAAATGAGAGATTGACGGGATATGACCTAATATCTGTTTGCCGACTGGAAGTGCGGATTTATATGACTGAACATAACATGAAAGGCCACTACATACTAACTGGAATGGCTAAGATCTGACAGATAATCTATAACTACTTATTCCGGTTGTATCTCGTTGGCAGAGGGAAGTTGTTTCCATCCTTCGCCGAAAGTGTCGTAAGCATCGGTGACTATAATAATTGATTATAAACAAAAAAAGAGGATATATCCCGACAAAGGATATATCCTCTTTGCATTGAGAGTATCTACAATAACCTTACTTCACGTTGAAGAATTTCAAAGTATCCGTTGTTCCGTCATCGTAAGTGCGGACAACCATGTAGACATTACTATCATGTGATGTCGGTTTCGGAACTTCAATTCCGTAAGTATTATAATAGACTTCTTTCACTACAATCTTGCCGTTAAGAATGTCGTTGATCCCGGATGGCTTGTTGCAGTTGATTTCAAACGTTTTGTTTAGTTCACCTGCCGTTGCAGTCAACGTTGCTTTACCGATACACTCTTTGTCGTCAAACAAGGCATTGAAACCGGAGAATGAGATGTTGGCAACGGAAGATGTCCAATTTACTCCTTCGGGAGCGCCTACAAAGAAATCTTTAGTGATTGAGTTTTTGGAATCGCCTTCGGCAAATGCAATCGTGACGGCATTTATCAAAGCGTACGGTTCGGAAATCTGTGTTGTTGGAATCGGTAATGTATAGTCATCGCCTGCTGTCCATCCGTTGCCCATATCTGTTTTTGCAAGTTCGGCAATAGTGATGGTTGTTCCTATGGTGTCGTTGTGATGAGTACCGTAGTCGGTAACGAAGTATGAACTTTCCACTTTATTCTCACTATTCCAATATGAATCGCTTAGGTCAGCTCCGATAAGGGATCCGCACTCATCGGATTGGGCAACTATTTTACCGGCATTATAGCAACGGATGATTTGCGTATGTCCGCTTCTCGGAACTCCGACAAGTCCGCCTACCTGATTTGCTCCGGTCACGATACCCATATTGTAACAGTCGGTGAATACGGCAGTGCCCTGTCCTGCAAGACCACCGATTCCGTAGCCGGAGGTTTTATCCGTTCCTACCTCGGTACTTAGGGAAATGACATCACCTACATTGAAACTTGACTCAACTACTCCTTTGCTGCCAAGACCTACAAGTCCGCCACCGCGGTTGGTTGCTATGGTGACCTTTCCTGAATTCCAGCAACTCTTCAGAGTACTTGTCACTCCATTTATATATCCGGCAATACCTCCGATCCCGAAAGAACCTTTGAGCTCTGCTGTGTTGTAACAGTTTTCGGTAGTCGTGTAGTCAGTGCTATAAGCTATTATACCTCCTATGTTATTACCGTCGGATTCGATTGTCCCGGTATTGTGGCAATTACTGATCACGACAGGATTGTCTTCCTTAGGAGTAGTCTTATAGTAGGCTGTGATGCCTCCGGTGTTGATGTTCGTTGTACTGATAGTTCCTGAATTCCGGCAGTTCGTGAATTTGGATCCGGGAGTGTAAAGAGCGACCAATCCCGCAGTAGGAGCGCCTGTGCTCGATTGCGTCTTGGTAGGTCTTGCCGTGATGTTACCTGTATTATAGCATTCCGTGAGAATCAGCGGATTAGTGACCGTTCCGCTGGCGTCTGTATTGGCAATCAGACCGGCAACCACAGCCGAACCTACGATATCGCCCTCATTGTAGCATCCTGTCAAAGTCATCGTTTGTTTCCTTGAACTTGTAGACTTAGCGTATGCTATAAGGCCGGCAACGTATTTAGTGTTGTCGATGTCGATGATTTCTATATTGCCTTTATTGTAGCATTCTTCCATTGTTATTGGACCGGATTCTGCTATAAGACCTGCTATATAGGATTTTTGATTTCCATTACAGATGATCTTTCCTTCATTTCCGCAACGCACTAATTCTACGCCTTCTTCAGCTTCGGCTGCTATGCCCGCAATGTCGTTGTTGGTACCCGAAATTGTTCCTTTGTTGACAACATCGGTCAGTATGGCACCGGCATACAGTTTTCCGAATCCTGAAGTGCTTTTGTCTTTGGAAGAGGTGACATTGATTTCACTTACACAATTAATGAGCTTTCCATATACGGAACCTGTGAAACCTCCGGTAGAGGCATAGTTGGAGGTTACTTCCCCTGTTATCGTGAGGTTGGAGATTGAGCCTGATTCACCTAAGGTGCGTATTGCTGCTTGTCCGGTAGCCGTAGTGGTCAGATTTATACCACTGATTTTCTTGTTGTTACCATCAAGTGAAGCCTGTAGTGGTGTTACGCCTTTAGCTGCAAGCATCTTAAACTCAGTGTCGGTAAAATCAAGATTTTCTGTTAATTTAAGGAATTTGCCTTGGAATGATTCTGTAATTACGTCGATGTAATCAGAGAGGTTGTTCCAGTCAGTGGTAGAAGAAATCAGATACGGGTCTTCTTCTGTTCCTGAACCTGCCAATGGTACAGCTGGTATTCTCTTTATCTCGATTTTCTTCACATAGTCACCGAAATCAGCCACTAAGTTGTCGATTGTGAGTTCGTCAACTTCTTCGGGAGAGTAGAGTGTACTGCCTCCGATAGCGAACTCTTTGTGTTTTTCCAATGACCAAGTAAGACCATCGATCAATGTGAGCTTGGCATTCTGATTCATGTCCTTAGCCGTCACACCCGGTTTCATCGTTACTATCACTTTACGTGCTTTAGACAGTTTGTCTTCATTGGCGAATTGTTTCAATACCGGATATTGGCCTTTGGTGAAATCCCAAATGGAAGTATCGAATCCTTCCAAAGCAGTACCGGAGACAAGAACTGGTGTTTCAACGCCGTTCATACCCTCCATATCTGCATTACCTATTGCGCCCAATGTAAGAATCTGAGCATCCCAATAGTTGTTTTGGATAATACCTTGTGTTCCTCCTTCACCGGCTATTGCACTGATGGTGTTTTTATCTTCTCCGTCAGCCGATACCGAACCGAAGTTGATGCTATTGTACATGTCGTTGTGTCCTGAAACGTCGGTCATGATTACCTTTGAGTAGAGACCGGCGATACCTCCGGCTCTTTCACCCCAAGAATATACCGTACCGGCATTTACACAGTTGCGGATTACACCACCTGTCGATGAACCCGTGATGCCTCCGGCAGTCTTACTCATTTTTTGTAGTTTCTGGAACATTGAAATTTGCTTCACCTCCACATTTCCTGCGTTGGCACAGTTTTCTACGAATCCGTAGTTAATACCGGTGATACCTCCTACCTGATTGGCTCCGCAGTATATGTTTCCGGCATTGTAGCAATTGGTGACTTTCCCGTCTTTACGAACAGTTCCGACGAAACCTCCTATATTATTACTGTAACCTCTTACATCGGCATAGTTCTTACAGTTGTTGATCAATCCGTAGTTATCTCCGGCGAAAGTTCCGGATGTAGCCCAGAATTCAAATTTACAGTCGGCAGCAAACGTGATGTTTTTGATAACACCATCTACTGCCAATCTGCCTATGAAACCTCCGTTACTGCGGCTATTCATATTGTCGGGCGTACCCAGTCCGTCTTCTGTGTCTTCCGGACGGATTTTCCATAGAACTCTGTCAATCAACATCCGGCTTATGGTATGACCGTCACCGTCGATAGTTCCCGAGAACTGACATTCACTGTCGTTGTAGACAGATGAAATTCCGTCAAATTCCGTAGTATATTCCATATCGATGTCGTTGGCCAACTTGAAATATGTGTCGGCAAACGGTTGCATCTTAGCATTGGTTATGTTTCCTAATTCTACTAAATCTTCTTTGGTTTTCAGCAAGAACGGACTCAGTTCAGTACCGTCTCCCTCAAAAGGAACAGGTACTATTTTGATGAAGTAAGCGAAGTTTACGTTCCCGTTCTTTATAACAAGAGTATCGGTACCGAAACTTTCCTCTATCTTGATTTTACTGTCGGTAATAGAGCAGAAATAGCCTTCAGTGCCGTATCCTTTATCCTTATAAAGAGAATATTGTGTATTTCCAAGTGGTTTGAGCATGGCATCTTTTGAAATCTTTCCCAGCGAATTGCCGCTTGCCATACTTATTACTGAAGCTCCCATTTTAGCCGTTTCGTTGTCGTCTAATCCTTTAAGACGTGGATATTGTCCTTCGGTGAATGACCATACGGCGGCATTAAGTCCGGTAATACCGGATACCTTAGTAAGGTCGGCTGTTTCTACACCTGATATTTTGGCATATTTGGAACCGAAGTTTGAAATCTGTTTATCGAAATAGATATTGTCGATAGCGGGAGTGGAACCGTCCTGTATCATACCGAGCGTTTCGCGTGATTCTGTCTCCGGATTGTACAGATACGTATCGGCAAATATTTGTGTGGAAGTGTAGCAGCCGGTTACAACAGATTGCTTCTGTGCTTTTTCTTCATCCGTATAACTGCTTACGAAACCGGTCAGTCCCCCGACTCTTTTCGAGGCTTTAGCCTGTATGGAGCCGATACTGTAGCTGTCGTTCAGCTCTCCTGTAAGGAAGCCTACGATACCTCCTACGACCGTATTGATGTCGTTGCATCCCAATATTGTGCCGACACTGAAACATTTCGTGATAATGCCCTGATAACAATTTCCCGTGATACCGCCTGCATATACCGCTTTTGCATTTAACGACTGACAGTCGACTATCCCGGAGAAGAAGCAGTTTTCGGCTTTTGCGTAATACAATAGAGCTGTTAAGCCTCCGGCGGGATAATTGAGCTCACCGGAAGAGTAAACTATTACGTTTGTTTCGGTCGCATTACAGTTCTGTATCAGTTCATCGACCTCACTTGCCAGTCCGGCAACATTACCTGTCAAGCCGATAATATTGCTATTTGTAACAGAGCAGTTTGTGATGGTTTTCACTACACCTGCCAATCCTGCCGTAGCTCTTCCGGAGTTTTCCACATCGGCACCAGAAACATGACATTTGTCGACTATACCGTCAGACCAGCCGACAATGGCTGCTGCATAATAGTTGGAAGCTCTGATTACGGGATTTTCAGCGTTGAGGTTCTTGATTACACTTGCCTCACCGGCATGACCGAATAGAGCTGCGTATCCGGCACCTCCTGTCGATACGTTGAGGCCTTGGATTGTGTGGTTGTTACCGTCAAATGTTCCGTCGAAATGGTGAGACCAATCCTTTCCTATAGGTGTAAAACGGTATCCTGCCATGTCGATGTCGTTCTCCAGACGGAAATATTTGCCTGTAAAGGCCCGGTTGTATTTCTTTCCGTCGGCATCGGTTGAATTGTAATCGGCTTCTTTAACATCGTTGACTTTGTCGCCGAGTAAGATCAGATGGTCAATTGATTTAATCAGATACGGACTGTTTTCTGTTCCTTCGCCTTCAAAATCGCTTACGGAAATCGTGGGATAGCTTATATCGAACGGAACAGTCAACTTGCCCTCAGTTATGATTGCGAGATAACTGGATGAATTTGTCATTGTCCAGTCCTTCCAGGTTATGTTTCGTTTGTCTGTTGCCTTTTCGGTAGCGATAGCATCGGCATAACCGGTAATTCGTCCTGTCGAAGCGTCGTAGGTGATGGCGTTGGTGTAATAGTTGTCGCCATTGTTGGCTTTACGTGCCAATTGTTGACCGATTGCAGCCGTTTGGTCGCGCCTCAATTCCAATTCCACTGTCATTCCGTAGTTTCCGAAGTTTATGACTGTCAGAATGTTGGGTGAGGTTTGTTCGGCTATTACGCTGTAAGAGAGTTCTTCTTCGGTGAACGGCGAAGTTGTGGTTACAAGCCTTGTCTGGGACATTGTGGCATTGGCTTTTTGAAACTCCGTTTGGTAGAAACACCCGACATACGAATTAGAAGACTCTTGGAAGATGCCCCACCAGGAAGTGATAGAAATAGATCCGTCATCGTTGATTGTTCCTTCTATTTCTTTGGTACGGTTTGGTTTCGGCAAGCCGTCATTGCCAACTTCAACTACGGCGATATCCAATTTACCGAGAGTCTGGGTTTCAATAATCTGCTGGTTGGGTATTGAAATAGTCTTTGCAGCAAAATCTACTGTTGCCGTCACTGTCACCCCCGTGTCGTAGAAGTTGATGAACTTGATGCTGTTGGGATTCCCATCGACGGTTTCGATCGTAACGCTTCTTCCACCATCGGCACCGGGAATTACGATTGTTTGGTAGGTTTGTACATAATTACCTGAGAGTTCGCTTGCGGAGCTTACCGAAGCGGTTCTTGAACGGACTTTTTTTACAGTTGTGGAGGCTTCCACTTTGATAAACTTACCGCTTTCGCTCAATCTGAGATTTGGCGATTCTTGCAGTTTCTTAGGCGAAGGTTTTGTCGACTCGGAGATAGTGGCAACACTTTGCGTACAATAGTCCATTGCAAGAATACTTGATGGGAACCACACGCATACGAGCAGCATCCCCAAAAAAGAAGTAGTCTTTTTCATAATATGTTGTTTTACAACCATCAAAATTATAGAATGTGTACACTATTTCCAAATAAAAGTGATAATTTATACTTGAATACAATAAAAAAGTAATAATGTAAAAGCAAGCGTCAGGTGTGAGACGATCCTGTTATGGTGTGGTGTATTGCAATATAGAGACTTTGAAGGCAAAGAACCTGGGTATTGAACATATGAAAATGAAGAGGATGTGTTTGACATCCTCTTTTAATAGTTTTTAGTAGTATATGATTAAACAGTAGAAATATTGTTTCGGCTTGTTCCTCCGTTGAAATAATCCTGAATTATGGGAGTCATTTATTCCGGTTGTATCTCGTTGGCAGAGGGAAGTTGTTTCCATCCTTCGCCGAAGGTGTCGTAAGCATCGGTGACTACAACGAATGCACGTGGGTCGGCTTCTTTAATTTTTTGCTTTACGGAAGTCACTTCCCGGCGGTTCACCACAAGGAAAAGCATCTCTTTTTCAGCTCCTGTATACAGACCTGAACTTTTGATGCGGGTAGCCGTGCGGTCTAAATCTTGAAGGATGAAGTTATGTAGTTCCACCATTTCCTTTTCGCTGATGATAAACAGCAACTTATCGTCTTTCGCTCCGTTTATCACATAAGCTATCACCCGTGATGTGATGAAGATGGCGATAAGCGAATAGAAAGAAAGATACCATGAAGGTTGAGTGGTATCTTCTGCATTGCCTATACCGAATCCGATTACCACCAGACCGAAGCAGACAACAACAGCGTCTACCAGCAATATGGCTTTGGAGAAACGGATGTGAAAGAACTTTTGCAACATCATTCCGATAATGTCAGTTCCCCCTGTAGTAGCCTGATTGCACACCACGATACCGCTACCGATGCCGATAAGAGTAGCTCCCATAACACAGGTCAGCATCAAGTGATCGGTCATGTTCAGAGTGCCGCCGAGAAGTTGGGCGGGGTCTAGTTTTTCCAATGCTTCCCGTGTAGGATAGACCAGGCTGGATAAGAGGTTCATAACGAGCGGTGTGAATAAAGCGGCAACGATAGTGCGTGCTCCCAATTTGGAACCCAATAATATAACCGAAAGGATAAGCAACGGAACATCAAACATATAACCGAATGTACCTACCTGAATGGAAGGAAACAGGTTGTGAAGCACAATGCTTGCGCCATATACTCCGCCCGGCACTATATTATAGGGATTGATGAAGAAGACGAAACCTGCTGCCAGTATCGTGCAACCCACAAAAATGTTTATCCATGAAGTCCACCAATTCAGTTGTAAAACAGACTTGCTTTGTTGTTTTAATGTATCTAATATTGCTGCCATTATTCTTTGATGTTTATATTCATGCAGCAAATATACAAAATAGAAGTGAGCTTACACTATTTCTTCCAAAACTTTTCTTGTTATATGTGTTGATTTATTCCATATACTGATTGACGGGGTAGGATATTTCCCGATACAACCATTGACTGAAAAACGCCTAAGGGAGCGTTGTCTTACATCTACTTGAGCGTTGCCTTACGCCCAAGGGAGCGTTAGCTCTCACTCCCTTAGGTGAAAGGCAACGCTCCCTTAGGCGTAAGCGGAGTATTATTTTCCGTATAATTTGTCAATCAGATCTTTTCTGCCCATTTTGCGGAGTTCCTCTATGATTTGCTTTCTGTATTCCGGTTGGTACCAGAAGAAGAATTGCCGTTGTGCAAGTTTTTGTTTCGGGTTTCTCGCTGTGTAGACAGGTTCCAATGTATAGGGATGATACCCGGTATAGTAGGCTTCGGTAGCCATGGTCATCGGGGTAGGTGTAAAGTCTTGTACCTGCTCCAGATGAAAGTTTAAGTTCTTTGTAATGACGGCAAGCTCCGCCATATCTTCTTCCGTGCATCCGGGATGCGAGGAGATGAAATAGGGGATAAGCTGTTGTTTCAGGTTTAATTCCCTGTTTAATTTGTCGAATGTACGTTTAAACTGCTGGAACTGTAAGAAAGAAGGCTTTCTCATGATGGTAAGCACACGGTCGGAGGTATGCTCCGGGGCCACTTTCAGACGTCCGCTTACATGGTTGCCTATCAGCTCCCGGGTATACTCGGCTGCTGCCCGGTTGATATTCGCGTCTTTGCTTTCGTATTGCAGCAAGTCATAACGCACACCACTTCCGATAAAGGATTTCTTGATCCCTTTGAGTGAGTCTACCGATCGGTAAATATCCAGCAGAGGGCGATGGTCACTGTTCAGGTTGGGACATACTTTCGGGTGTATGCAAGACGGTCGTTTACATTTCCGGCAGATATTCTCATCCCGTCCGCGCATCATGTACATATTGGCGGAAGGACCTCCCAAGTCGCTCAGATAACCTTTGAAATCAGGCAGTTCTATCACATCTTTTACTTCTTTCAGAATGGATTTCTTGCTTCTGCTTACGATGAACTTTCCCTGATGCGCAGAAATAGTACAAACAAGTATTTTTATAAGCCCATACAAATCCTCCTCTACTTCGGGGAGGCAAATACGACTCTCATTCAAATAAAGCC
>ENA-USUG01000174-USUG01000174.1-human-gut-metagenome-genome-assembly--contig:-NODE-174-length-97217-cov-7.346418_pt1 | contig 97217 bp, 74 predicted proteins | sample MGYA00250059_ERZ773394 | MGnify/ENA primary metagenome ERZ773394 (study PRJEB29103, sample SAMN06111957) | human gut metagenome | biome: human gut; feature: ankylosing spondylitis patient; material... | reverse complement strand
CGCAATTAAAGTCGTGCAGGTTTTTGATGCCCGATACTTTGCGGGCGGTGGCATTGAACAATTTGGTGGGGAGGGTCCATAAGGACAACTTTTATCATACATTGGAAGTGGTAGACAATATCTCTGCCAAAACAGACAACCTTTGGCTACGTTGGGCTGCACTTTTACATGACATAGGAAAACCGTCCACCAAACGTTGGGAACCACGTATCGGCTGGACATTCCACAATCATAACTTCATTGGCGAACGGATGATTCCCAATATTTTCCGTAAGATGAAACTGCCGATGAACGAGAAAATGAAATACGTTCAAAAGCTCGTAGGGTTACACATGCGTCCGATTGTCTTGGCAGAAGACATCGTGACCGATTCGGCAGTACGCCGTCTGCTCTTTGACGCCGGAGATGATATTGACGATTTAATGATGCTTTGCGAAGCGGACATTACTTCAAAGAACCAGGCACGCAAACAAAAATTCCTGGATAATTTCCGTCTGGTCCGCCAGAAACTCAAGGACTTGGAAGAGAAAGACCGTATCCGCAATTTTCAGCCACCGGTAAGCGGAGAAGAAATCATGGAAGTATTCGGACTTCAGCCATGCCGTGAAATCGGTACGCTTAAAACCTCTATTAAAGATGCCATACTGGACGGTGTTATCCCCAATGAATATGAAGCCGCTTATAACTTTATGATGGAAAAGGCTGCAAAGATGGGGTTAAAGCCTGTCAACAACTAACTATACATAGGTATTAGGAGGATTAAAAACCCTACAACCAGGTATTGTCTTCCTTTCCAGATTGCTCTACTTTTGTACATTACAATTAATGTACACAGACTAATGGTATTATTAAAGCAAACAAAGAAGAAGAGCAATCACAAGCACTTCACAAGAAACATTATTCTAGGGATTATTATACTCTGTACAGTTATTACCGTACTCATTCTCTCATGCACGTTTCACTCTTCCGAGGACATAGCCTGCAAGTGCCTCGACTGCATATTGAACAAAATAAGCGATGGCGATTACCTCTATAACCGTTATTTACCGATAGTCACTGTTTTTTGGATTATCATTATCTTTTTACCGATATATCTGTTCAAGCACAAGAAACAAAAATGAGATACCTATAAAGAGTGATTTTGCCACTGCTTTACAAATGAATATACTTATCTATGGTGATTGTTATCCTAAAGGTTGACTACTAACTTTGCAAGTTCAAAATGAAGAAAAAATGAATCACAAAGATACCATATTTGCTATCTTGCTACTTATAGGAACCTACCTAAATTCATATGCACAATCTTCCGACAAAATAGCCCTTAGCGGAAGTATTCGTGATATGCAAACAAAAGAGTCTCTTCCTTATGCTACCATACAGATAAAAGGAACTAAAAGCTATGCGGCGGTAGCCGACGATGAAGGAGATTTTAAAATAACCGGTATACAACCCGGAGAGTATGATATTATCGTTTCATATATCGGGTATGGTAGAAAACAAGAACACCTGACACTGCGAAAGAATCTTTTTCTCAACATCAAATTAAAATCCAATAACCTGCTACATGAGGTTATTGTCACAGCAACAGAATCATCAGGTCCGGTCACTTCTTCCAAGATTGACCGTCCTGCAATGGAGCATTTGCAACCTACCAGCTTTACCGACTTGCTGGAATTACTTCCGGGAAATATCTCCAAAGATCCGAATATGGGAGCAGCAAATTCCATCAATCTACGCGAAACAGGGACAACAGACAGCAATGGGAATACAAATAATAATCCGGATTATGCCATCACCTCTTTAGGAACCTTATTTGTGGTAGATGGTGCTCCCATTAATACAGATGCCAACCTACAATATTCTCCGCTATCAAACACATTCTCGTCTACAAGCGATAACAACAATACGGAAAACAAACGTAACATTACAAACAGAGGAGTAGATATGCGTTCCATCTCTACAGATGATATAGAAAGCGTAGAGGTCATACGAGGTATTCCTTCCGTTGAATTCGGGAATCTCACCAGTGGCGTAGTTAATATCAAAAAGATAAGAAAAGCCACTCCGCTTACAGCACGTTTTAAAGCCGACGGATATAGTAAACTAGCTTCTGTAGGGAAAGGGTTTGCAACATCAGGTAATCAAGATTTAATTATCAATATAGACGGAGGTTATTTAAACTCCAAAACAGACCCGACCAATAATCTGGAAAACTATCAGCGTGTGAATGCATCTCTACGTTTAACATGGAATTGGGAACACGAACGATGGACTATGAAATGGACTCCGGCATTTGATTATACCGGTTCATTTGATAACAGCAAGCAAGACCCGGATCTTAATTTCGGACGCATTGACGAATATAATTCCACTTACAACCGTGGTAGCTTCACCAATAACATGGAATGGAGATTTCCAAAACTCAATTTCTTAAAACTTATAGAACTGAATTCTTCCGTCAGTATACAACAGGATCGTCTGACGCAGACACGCCTGGTATCACCTCAACGCTATGGGTTGGTTCCTATCGGTATGGAGGCCGGCGAACACAACGCCCAACTAATATTTTCCGAATATATGGCCGATTATTTAAGCGACGGAAAACCGTTCAATGCTTTTGCAAAGTTGAAAGGTGAATTGAACTCCAGTCTGGCAGGCGTACGCAATAATATTAAGGTGGGAGGACAATGGGATTATACTAAGAACTTCGGTTGCGGACAAGTTTACGACCTTAGCAAACCTCTTTCCGCCACAGGTAACTGGGATTCCCGTCCACGTGCCTACAAGGACATACCTGCCATACAAAATTTGTCATTCTTCCTTGAAGATTTAGTAACCGCAACCATAAAAAAGAATAAATTGGAAATACTGGCGGGATTACGCAGTAACTCGTTACTAGGTCTGGACAAAGCCTATCTACTCCAAGGGAAAGTCTATTTAGATCCTCGACTGAATGCACAATGGACCTTTCCCGGCATACGCATAGGTCAGCATGATTTGGTTTTCGCACTGGCCGGAGGCATAGGATGGACCACAAAAATGCCAACCCTCAATTATCTATATCCGGACAAACGATACAACGACATTAACCAATTGGCCTATTATGATGATAAGAATCCGATTCAAAACAGTCGATTTACTGTAATGTCTTATATTCAAGACCAGACAAACTATAACTTAAAACCGGCACGCAATAAGAAGTGGGAACTACGTGCTGACATCAGCTATAACGGTAATCGTTTTTCCGTGAGTTATTTCCGTGAAGTCATGACTTCCGGTTTCCGCTATACAAATATCTACGCTCCTTACAATTATAAGGATTACGACGAGAGCGCTATCATAAGCAGTGAACTTACAGGACCACCTTTGTTGGAGAAAATTCCTTATACGGAAAAGAAAAAATTGGATTTTTACAAACACGCCGAGAATGGGAGCAAGCTGAACAAGCAGGGAGTGGAATTCCAATTTTCCTCACAGCGTATAAAGCCGTTACGCACGGCTATCAATATTTCCGGCGCATGGTTTCGTACAACCTACACAAATAGTTTACCGATGTATTATGCTGTCAATGACGTAGTAGACGAAGTTATTGTACAAGATAATTATATCGGGCTGTACAATTGGAACGACGGTCAGATAAATAACCGTTTCAATACCAACCTGATGTTTGATACACAGATTCCCGAATGGGGATTAATCTTCACTTCATCTGTTCAATGTATGTGGTATACAAAACGTAAATTACAGTGGAAAGACGGGATGCCCATTGCTTATCTGGATGTCACCGACGGTAAACTACATCCATATACGGAGGAATCAAAATCAGACGTTATTTTACAGCATTTGCTCAAATACTATAATGAAGATACATTCAAAGAGATGCGAGTTCCCATTGCACTTTATGTAAACTTCAAAGCTACAAAGAAAATAGGGAAATACTTACGGCTATCTTTCTTTGCCAATAAGTTATTAGACTATACTCCGGATTTCAAATCCAATGGCTTTACCATACGTCGTAATGTCGATCCTTATTTTGGTATGGAATTAAACTTCAGCTTATAATAAACATAAACAGATATGAATATGAAAGTCAGAATTATCTTATTAACCTTCCTTATTTGCATTATATCTATTGCATGCCAGGATGAAGCGGATATACCTCGTACTATAACCAATATTACAATTAAATATCCGGATAATGTACAAGCACTAAACATCAAAAAACAGATGCTTGTTTTTACGAATATCTCTACCGGAGCAAATATCAATATTCCCGTCGGAGAAGATTACAATCTACCGGAAGGTATTTATAATTGTTCCTATAAAGCAGATGTGACATACGAAACGACAAGCGAAGGAGCTGTCAGTGAACCGGGAAGCGGACAAGCAGGGGACGAACATCAACAACAACCCGAAACCGTCACTCATGACGGGAAACTTTCCGGTAAACTTGAATCAGTGAAAATCAATGGAAACGAAAAGTTGAACTTTACAATAGAAACATTCCTCTTTACCGATAATGACGATTTCATTATTGAAGAAATTTTCTTTACCGGTACTTTACGTGCTTCCGGTTCGCAATACTACGGAGACTCTTATATAAAAATATACAATAACACTGATCATGTACTATACGCCGATGGCTTGGCACTGACCGAATCCAGATTTAAATCCACACAGTATTTCGATTACACGCCTGATATACGAAAAGACACATTTTCCGTATGGGCCATTTATGTAATACCCGGTAGCGGGCAAGAACATCCTGTACAACCCGGAAAAAGCTTGATTTTATGCGATACGGGTATTGATCACCGTAATGCTAATCCTAATTCTTTCAATCTTAGTAAAGCGGGATTTGAATGGTATGATAACTCTACGAACCCTTCTCACATGGACATCGACAGTCCTACCGTACCAAACTTGGATAAATGGTATTGTTATACCCTGAGTTTCTGGGTGCTTCATAACAGAGGTTTTTGCTCTTATGCGTTAGCACGAATTCCGATTGATAAGGAAACTTATCTACGCGATTATTACTATACCTATAAATACACGATGTATCTACCGGCCGGAACATTCCCGATGCAACAGTCTGCCTATAAAATACCAAATTCATGGATTGTCGACGGTGTTAATTGCAGTGTAGAAGCAGCCCGTGTATGGGATATCCTGCCGGCCAACGTAGATGCCGGATGGACGCATTGCGGCACAACCGACAATGACAAGACACGTTATTTCAAGAGTGTGCGCCGTAAAGTTGCCGGATTTGAAGACGGACGTTGTATCCTCCAGGATACGAATAATTCCAGCGATGACTTCAATACCGAATGTATTCCTTCTATCATCGAACAGCAAGGTACGGCAATCAATGCGCAAGGTACAAAAGCCACTACAATAACATGGGATGGAATTATACCTAAAAACTAAAAAACAATCATGAAAAAGCCAATAGTCATTGCATTTCTGTTATCTCTTTTCTCCATCTTTCCACTTTCAGGTCAGACCGATATATCCATCATACAACGTATGGTGGAAAATCAATCTGACTATAGGCACTTTTTTAGTCTTCCTTATGGGAATCCTGCCATGAAATATGGAATGTACGAATATACTCTCAATGAGATCTCGGCAGGGGGAGAATACCGACATGAAAATCAACCGCTTATTATACAGACAGGTGACGGTTATCGTTACGGTCTGGTAAATGTTAAGTCCTTCATACGGAAAAAACGCAGTAGTATGTGGGGAGAAGCGAGCTATCGCAATGGTAAACAAATAAATCTGAAGTGGAATGAAACATCCGATTATCTTTTGCTCTATCCTTATGTAATAGGCGACACCATAGGTGGTAATCTTAAATCGGAACAATACGCTTTTAACGGAGGATATACGGCACAAACAGGCAAACTTATCTTGGGAGCAGATGCCTCTTATCATGCCACGATTGGTTACAGGCAAGTAGATCCACGTCCGCGTAACATTACTGGAAAACTTGATTTTACTTTTGGAATTGCCCTGGCGAATGTAAAAGGATACCGTCCCGGCATTTCTATCAATGCTTCCAAATACAAACAAAAAAACGATATCAAATTCTACAATGAGCAAGGCAATCCTACACTCTATCATTTCACAGGCTTAGGCACTGACTATTACCGTTTCAGGGGAAAAGAGAAGGAGACTTATTATAAAGGACGAATATTCGGAGGAAGCATTAACCTATTGCCCGAGAGCGGAAATGGTTTTACAGCAAATATATCATTCAATAACTTCATGTTTGAAAAAATCATATCCGCTCTCAACGAGTTGCCTATGGCAAAGGTAGATGAATATACATGGAAAGCAGAAGCAGGATATAAACAGAAGTTTCTTTACCGAACATGGGGAGTTAAAGCTGAATTTATAAATAAACACAGGAAAGGTACGGAAAACATCTTCGGAGATCCGGTCAATGATATTTATCCGCAGATTGCTTCCGCACAACAATACAGTAACAAACATATGGGATTTCTTATCTCCGGATTCTTTGAGAACACTAATCCTGAAAACATTATCTGGGCAATACGCCCTACCATCGGACTTAATGATATAGATACCCGTTATATCTATCCGGCACGTAAATCAGAGAGTGAAAGACTTTACTCCACTCTTTTTCTTCAAGCAGGTAAAAAGACAGGAAAATGTTTCTTTAGATTAATGGCTGATATATGTTATGACGCATCACTGAATGCCAATCTTCAATTACCCGATGATGCAGATAGTAGAATGTCGACCCCATTACTAAATAATTACCGCTTTCTAGCCTTCGATCATACTTTAATGAAACTTCAGTTACGGAGTGACTATGCCATTAACCGCCGCTGCGCTCTCTATTTGTCTGCATACTGGCAACGCGGATGGTACACGGAACAGATTCACACAGATAATGTATCGGTGGTGCTCGGAGTTGCTTTCTGATTAATTTTATGAGAATAATAATACCTGTTATTCAGCATACGGTCGATTGCTTGCAAACGATAGGAGTTTGTGAACAAAGGACCATACGTTTGTTTTCAATCGACCGTATGTTTGTAATCAAACGTCCTGATGTTTTTTTCAATCAACCTGATGTTTTAAAAAGCATCAAACTCTTATTTATTCAATCCTTCAGTTTGTAAATTACCATTTGATTATCAGCCTATTATCCTGAACCTTTTTCCGGAAAAAGATTCAGCCGACTGAAAGCGTTGAATAGCATACTGAATGATTCCATCGTTCAGGATAACTCATTCAGTATCAATGCAAATTTGACAAGCTGAAGGATGAAACTTATAGGCAATAATCAATCTGAGGGCACGCACAAAAACATTACTCACATATAGGTATTCCATACACCAAGAATAGTTCTTTATAGGTATTTCATGCCATTTTTCTTTATTGTTAATTTGCATCCTAGAATTTTAATAATAACATTCAAATGAAAAAGATTTTACTATTAATGGCATGTGCCATAAATTTAGCAACGGTGATGCAAGCCGAAAACGAGCCTGTCTATCAATGGGGAAAACTGACAGATGGAGCAGGCAGTGATAATCCGAGTGAAATAAAGGTAAATCGTGATGGCGACTACTTTATTTTTTCCACTTTTGCATCAAATGGAACGGAATCTCTCACCACAAGTTTTGGAGATGTTACAGTGACCGGTGCTCCAAACAGTGCAACATCAGGCAATTACAATTTTGTACTTTATAAGACGGATGCACAAGGAAATGTAGAATGGCATGTAAACAGCAATATGGGAGATGTTACAGCCAATTCATCTTCAGTTGAGCCCACATCGGATGGAGGAGCTTTATTGGCAATGAAAATACGTCATACAAACAGAAATGAGCATCAAAATGACATCATTCTCAGTATTGTAAGCAATGACGAAAGCGTACAATCCATCGAAAAAACTTATGAAGGAAGCTGGAGTTATGAAGGAGCATTAGTCAAGATAGATGCCAACGGTATTGTGGAATGGACTAAACTGATTGAAGAAGACCATACACAACAGGAAGATCAGAAGTATGTTCCTACTGACGGTCTGGATTTTTATGACATAACCACTGACGTAGACGGTAACTATTATATAGCCGGACGTTTTCGTTGTCCTGTCACCATAGATGAGCAGGTGCTTACTCCACGTAATATCGAAGGATGGACAGGAGATTCGCAAACACAAAACGGAGATATGTTTGTCTGGAAGATGGATAAGGACGGAAAATTGGTTTGGAATCTTACAACTACCGGAGATGCTATCACTTATGAAAGTGTAAAACGCATTACTTACTCGGAAGGTGCGCTCTATATGGTCGGAATGATTAAGGGAGATGAAACAAAGAGTGTGAAACTTGGAGAAATATCATTGACTCCTAATGCTTTTATCAACACTTTCACTGCCAAAATCACAACAGAGAAAAGAGTGGAATGGGCCAAAATCTATCCTTCAACAGCGTTTACAGACGGCAAAAGCAATAACCAGGTAGAAGCATTGTGCGTCCGCAAGGGTATTATGTTAATCGGAGGTGCATTAAAAGGAGGAATTTCAGCGGACGACCTGACAGTTGAAAGCGAAACAGCTTCTTTGCAAGGTTATGTATTGAAGTGTGATACAAAAGACGGTAAACTACTAGCGGTTAATTCACAAAAAGGAACAGGAATCAGTAAGATAACCGAAGCATTCATTACGGATAATCAGTTATTGGTATATGGATATCTGATGTCACAATCCTTATATATCGACAGCTATGATATGGATTTGAATAATGTCGTAAAAAACAATATAATTACCGGCGGCGGAGCCGCAACTTCATGGGGAGCCGCTCTTTATAACAATACGACTTTTTGTTATGCACGTGGAAGAGGAACTTTCGCATTAAGCGGAACAGATGATACATTTGCAACACAGGAATGGGGTGGTCTTGTTGCTGCTTATAACCTTCCGATAAATAACAGTTATACTGTAACCTACTTATCCGATGATGAATTTTACAAGAATGAGACATACAATTTCAATGAAACAATCACTGCCGCAGAGGCTCCTGAGAAGGAAGGTTTTGAATTGACAGAATGGGAAGGACTACCGAAAACAATGCCGGGTGTCGACATCGTTGTAAAAGCGATATGGCAGGAAAGACCTAATTCCATTAATGATAAAACAGCAGAAGATAACATAAAAGTATATGCATCTGCCGGGCAAATTATCATCAAGACACAAGAAGTGTGCCGCATCAATATATTCTCAGTAAACGGACAACTTTTGAAAACTATTGATATAAACGGTACTGAAAATATAAATATGCCGCAAGGTATTTATCTCGTAAATGGTAAAAAGGTGATCGTATATTAAGGATAACATCTTAATTTTAGTTTTTTAGATAATCCGGAAGAGTTTATGTCATTGATGATATAGGCTCTTCTTTAATAAAAAAAATAAAAAAAAAATGAGAAATTACAAATTGATAAGCCTTGCCGCAATACTGACATTGGCTATCGCGATAACAAGTTGTGGAAACAAACAAGCAAAATCAGAAACAACCGCTGAAGCAGTAGAGAGCAAGGGCATGGAGATAGATAGCTTGCTTGCCAATGCCGAAACACTTTCAGGAAAAGAAGTTACCATACAAGGCGTGTGTACACATACCTGCAAACATGGAGCTACAAAGATATTTCTAATGGGAAGCGATGATACACAAACCATTCGTTGTGAAGCTGGTGAATTAGGAAGTTTCAGTCAAAACTGTGTGAACAATATTGTAGAAGTTACCGGAAAACTGGTAGAACAACGTATTGACGAGGCGTATCTGCAACAATGGGAAGAAAAATTAAAGGCACAGACTGCTAAGAAACATGGAAATAGTGCCGCAGGTTGTGATTCTGAACGCAAAGCTCGTCAGGAAGAAGCAGTAAACTCTCCGGAAGAACGTATAACCAACTTTCGCAAACGTATTGCAGACCGTAATGAAAAAGAAGGTAAAAACTATCTGTCATTCTACTTTATCGAAGCTACAAAATATCAGGTACAAGAATAATGCACTTTTCAATGAATACCCTACGCCGATGGAGCAGGAACATACACAGAGAATTATCATTTTTCTTTGCCGGAATTCTCATTATATATGCCATATCAGGCATTGTGATGAACCATCGTAATAGTATTAATCTGAATTACAGTATCGAACGAAAAGAATATCGTGTTCAAGTACCTTTGCCTTCTCAAGAAGAGATAAAAAAAACAGATGTGCTTTCTTTACTTAAACCAATCGGTGAAGAAGTGAATTACACTAAACATTATTTTCCACGAAAAGGTATAATGAAAGTTTTCCTGAAAGGAGGTTCCAATCTGGTAGTAGATATACATAGCGGACAAACGACATACGAAAGTGTTACAAAACGTCCGTTCCTAAGTGCCATCACACGTCTACACTATAATCCCGGTCATTGGTGGACTTGGTTCTCAGATATTTTTGCAGTATCATTGCTCATAATCACATTTACCGGATTTTTAATCATCAAAGGGAAAAAAGGTTTATGGGGTATCGGAGGAATAGAATTATTAATCGGAATACTTATCCCACTGGTATTCTTACTTTGTGGATGAAAAATAAATCATATAATAGACAAAGATTATGGAACCTATTATAGAATGTAAAAATCTTACCCACTATTATGGGAAAAGACTTATCTACGAAAATCTGAGTTTCAATGTACCGAAAGGGCGCATTCTTGGGCTATTGGGTAAGAACGGAACCGGCAAGACTACAACAATCAATATACTGAGCGGATATCTGAAACCACGTTCCGGAGAGTGTCTTATCTTCGGAGAAAATATTCAGAATATGAATCCGCTGTTGCGCCGGAATATCGGATTACTTATTGAAGGCCATGTACAATATACTTTCATGAATATCACTCAGATAGAAAAGTTTTATTCAGAATTTTATCCTAAATGGAATAAAGATGCTTACTATGAACTGATGAAGAAACTGAAGGTTGCACCGGGACAACGAATCTCACGCATGTCATGCGGACAACGTTCACAAGTGGCTTTAGGATTAATTTTAGCACAAAATCCCGAACTGTTGATTCTGGATGATTTCTCATTGGGACTAGACCCGGGTTACCGCCGTTTATTTATCGAGTACCTACATGATTTCGCCAAATCGGAGAACAAATCCGTTTTTCTGACTTCACATATCATTCAGGATATGGAACGGTTGATAGATGACTGCATTATATTGGATTATGGTAAGATTCTTATCCAACAGCCGGTAAAGGAACTTTTACAAGAGGGTCGCCGCTATACCTTTACCATACCGGAAGGATATGAACTCGACGAAAAGGGATGGCCGGAGTTTTATCATCCGTCCATCATTCGTAACCATGTGGAAACATTCTCTTTCCTTTCACCGGAAGATGTAAAAATAAGATTAAAAGCCCTACAAATACCATACAGTGATTTGCTAAATGAGAAAGTAAATCTGGAAGATGCCTTTATCGGGCTGACCGGAAAATATTAATTAAACGGAATTATGAGACAAGCTATTTTCTATAAAGAATGGATAAAAACACGCTGGTACTTTTTTCTGGCAACACTGATTTCATGGGGATTTGTCAGTTATAGCCTGCTTAAAATCAACCGTGTTATCAACTTTAAAGGTGCAGGGCATCTTTGGGAGGTCATGCTTGAGCGCGACGTTGTATTTATCGACCTGCTTACCTACTTACCACTGATTATCGGAACACTATTTGCTATCGTACAATTCGTACCGGAAACGCAGCAAAGCCGGTTAAAGCTAACTTTACATCTACCTTGCCAACACTATCAGATGATATTCCGGATGCTTCTTTTCGGTATACTCTTATTGACGGGATGTTTTATCAGTAATTATATTATACTTTCCGCATATTTGGAACAGATTATGACAACGGAACTTTTGCGCCGTATCCTACTTACAGCGTTACCGTGGTATATAGCAGGGATTACCTCCTATCTACTTACAGCATGGATATGCCTTGAACCTACGTGGAAACGAAGAATTGTAGATATTCTTGTCACTGCCGGTGTGTTACGCATCTTCTTCCTGTCATCTGTACCCGAAGCATATAACCGCTTCCTACCTATACTTATCGTTTACACATTATTAATATGCCTATTGCCAATGCTTTCCGTTTATCGCTTTAAAACCGGGAAACAGGATTGAAATTATTAAGAACTAATAATAAAGAATTAAAATGAACATAATACGTTTCAGTAAAATATTATTTTATACTACTATTGTGATACTTCTATTTTGGCTTATTCCGTGGAGTTATAACTTCTTTGTAGCCCGTCCTCAAAAAAGTCCTTTCACTCTTTACAGTTCAGTAATCAATGATTTTGCTATTCTGGACAAATCAGACAAGGGTATGATACGTACTGATGCAAAAGGAAACCGCTATACCGAAGCTCAGTTTGACAGTATCTTACCAATGTTCTATTTTCGCCAATTAGTATCGGACGGACGTTTTCCCGATACGCTTAACAACATAGCATTAACACCTAAAAGAATCCAGACCGAGAACTTCATTTTCCGTCTTAATCCGCAAGATGTCAATACGAAAAAGATTCCTCTTTATCCATTACTAGAATCTATGTCAGGACGTGTAGACCTAAAGATGCCGGATGATATGTTCCGTATTACTTCGAAAGAAATACAATTTATTGATATGGCAAGTAATGAGATTGATAACGCCAAAAGCGCATTATATACAGAAGCATTACTGAAAAAAGGATTTCGATTTCCTGCAAACATTATATCGGGAAATCCGACTACGCGCAAAGATTATGACGAAGGCTATCTGCTAACAGATAAGGAAGGACAATTATTCCACTTCAAACAAGTAAAAGGACGTCCTTTCGTACGCAAAATAGATATGCCCAAACATATAAGCATCAAGCATATATTCCTTACTGAATTCAAAAATCGGAAATATCATGCGTTTCTTACAGACTCAGAAAACAAATTGTATGCATTACTGACTAAAAGCTACACCTTTCAATCCATTCCTATAGTATCATTTAACCCGGAAAAAGAACGAATTTCTATTTTCGGTAACCTTTTCGACTGGACAATCAATATCTCCGGTGAATTCAAAAATCAATATTATGCTATTGATGCAAAAGAGTTCAAATTACTAAAGTCCATGGAATATCCCTTGCAAGAAGAAACACTTGCCGAAAAAATCGATAAATGGATGCCTGGCATTTCTTTTATATCATCATTGAACAAAGAAGTATTCCCCACTTTTTAACGTGGATCTTCCTTCATCATTCATTAATCACCTTCCCACCACTTAGTAAAGACTTGGGTGGTGTCTTTTAAATAGATTTTCTCACCCACCATCGGCGTGAGTAAGTTTATGTTTTCTTTTTCCATTATCCGGGAAACATTATTCAATGGTTCATCCCATGTATGCCTACTTAATGCAAACTTAGAATTGTGTACGGTAAGCGTCCGTTTGGCACTTATATCTTTAACGGCTTTCTGCAATTCTTCCGGCAACAAATGAATATACCGCCAATCATTATTATATTGTCCGTTCTCCATGATAGCCAGATCTATCGGCGCAAAAGTCTTGCCAATCTCAGCAAAATGAGTATCATATCCTCCGTCTCCGGCAATGAAAATACGCTGTGTAGGCGTATCCAACATAAAAGCAGCCCATAAAGTATTATTGGGTGACAATCCTCTTCCTGAGAAATGACGGGCAGGCAAGCAGGTTATGCGAAAACCGTTTGACAGTGAAACGCTGTCTTTCCAGTCCATCTCCAGAATACGGTCCTTGTCATATCCCCAATATTCAAAATGTTCACCTACCCCCAGTCCGCAAACTACTTTTCCCACACGATTCTTTATATCTTTCACCGTTCCATAATCCAGATGATCCCAATGATCGTGCGTAATAATCAAATAATCAATATCGGGTATATCATCCGGACTATAAATATCAGTTCCTCTAAAAGGTTTAAACATGAAAGAAACGGGAAACCGATTTGTCAACACCGGGTCAATAAGAAAACGTTTGCCATCCAACTGTATAAAACAGGAAGAATGACCAAACCACACCAATATATCTTCCGTACGGTCCAGATGATGTAAATCCTGTTTCTGCGCAGCAATCGTAGTTTCCGGTTTCAAGCGTACCTTTTTACCAAAGAGGAACTCCCAAAACGTATAAAACTTCCCTTTATCGGATGTTATCTGTTGTGTAGGATGGATATTCTGAAAATGTCCGTCACGAAAATTAGGAGAACGGCTGATACGTTCTAACCGTTCACCACGTGGAGTTCTACCGAAACTGGGATGATTGAGGATTAGTAAAGCAGCAATGCCAAACACTACAATAACCGATATAATAACCGTCAGTACCATATATACTTTTTTCATTTCATTAGTCGTTCTCTTAATTTCTACAACACAAAGATATGGCAAAATCCGCAAAGACGAAACCGGCTAAGAACTATTTGTTAACAAGTAACAAAACCGACAACAAGAAAAATATTATCTTTGCCGGCAAACATAATTCATAATATGTATATGGAAAACCGGAACAATGATTCCAAGATAGAGAACCCCACTAAAATGTTCGGAGACACCAAACAGAGGAAAAGATATATTTATGCTTTATTAATGATACTATTAATGGTAGGAACAGCAGAAATACTGAAAGAAAAAGAAATTATCTTCCCGGAAATGGCAGCTCTGACTATCGGCATGTGGATTGTAGACAAACGGGTATGGCGAATCAAACGTTGGCAAATGCCTGTATTGATGACTATCGGAGCGTACGTCGGAATAAGTATTGTCAGGTTCTCCTCCCTGCCATTGGTCTTTAATTTGATTTTGGCATTCATGTTCGCAGCATTATGCCTGCTGCTTACCCAGTCTTCTTTATTTCCGCTCATATCTGCTTGCATTTTACCGGTTTTATTAAAAACAGAAAGCTGGATTTACCCATTATCTGTTTTCATAATGTCCCTCATCATTGTCTTAATTCAAAAATGGATGGAAGGAAATGATTTAAGAAAAGCTACTGTTTATGAACCTTTGGAACGCAATTGGAAAACCGATGTATTGCGTTGGCTCTCTATATTACTTTCAGTCTTTGTCATCTGTTGCCTGGCAATATATACCTCCAACTTTTATTTCATTATTCCGCCGCTAATTGTTGCTTACGTAGAGTTCGTCAATTCAAAAGCAGGATTCAGGAACCGTCCACTATTGACTATCTTACTGCTAGTGACGGGTGCATTGATCGGAACCCTCTTTCAATTAATAGGTTACTGTTACTTAGGGCTGCCGGAAACTGTTGTCGCACTATTTATATTCATTGTGTTATTTACATTATTCGAATGGCTCGGCAAATTCTTCGCACCGGTAGGAGCGTTGGCATTAATTCCGATGCTTTTGCCACCGGAAACCCTTGTATGGTTACCCCTGCAAGTTGCCATCGGCGCCGGTTTATTCATTGCGACAGGATTGATTTTCTTTCAGCAATGTTACAAATGGTCCCGTCCGCAACTGATTTATTGCCTGATACCACACTACTTGCTGAGTCGAATCTACCATAATAAAAGAAATACGGATAATTGAACATAAACTTATTTTCCCATATATGATAACTGATTTTATTAATCTAACGACAGAGAACCTCACCGATGAGCATTTATGCTGCATTATCCGCAGTAAGAAAATCCATCAAGGCATAGAGGCGAAACGACAATGGCTTTCCGACCGGCTAAAGGAAGGTCATGTCTTTAGAAAGTTAAATGCAAAAGCTACGGTCTTTATCGAATATGCTCCTCTCGAAACAGCTTGGGTTCCCATAACCGGCAACAATTATTATTATCTTTATTGTCTATGGGTCACCGGTAGTTACAAAGGAAAAGGATATGGGAAATTACTGATGGAGTATTGTTTGGCTGACGCCAAAGAGAAAGGCAAGTCCGGCGTTTGTATGCTTGGAGCGAAAAAGCAAAAATCATGGCTTTCCGATCAGTCTTTTGCTAAGAAATTCGGTTTTGAGGTTGTCGACACCACTGACAACGGATACGAATTACTGGCACTTTCCTTTGATGGAACAACTCCAAAATTTACAGAGAATGCGAAAGGACAAAGTATTGCAAGCAAGGTATTGACCATTTACTACGATATGCAATGCCCTTATATCCATCAAAATGTAGACATGATAAGACAGTATTGCAGTACGCATGAGATTCCGGTGGATTTCATAAAGGTAGATACATTGCACAAAGCAAAGGAGTTACCCTGTGTATTCAATAACTGGGGTGTATTCTATAAAGGAAAATTCGAAACAGTGAATCTGCTGGATGCCGCCTATATAGAAAGAATACTGAAAAAATAAGATTATACTTAAATTCTCCCGCTTTTCGGGAGCTTTCATTATCTTTGCCACATCATGTCAGAAGAGCTTATCATACGAACCCATGAGCTGACTATCGGCTACCAGCGGAAGAAGGCTTCATATCCTGTACAGACAGCACTGAATCTGAATGTTTACAGGGGAGAATTGGTCTGCTTAATCGGTCCTAACGGATGTGGTAAATCGACTTTACTCCGCAGTATTTCGGGGCTGCAACCATCATTAAGAGGTGATATCTATATTGAAGACTTACCCCTGCAAAAACAGTCTCTTAAAGAAAAAGCCAAACTTATCGCTTTAGTATTGACGGATAAGGTAGAAATCAATAACCTGACGGTTTACGAGCTTATTTCAATGGGACGCAATCCATATACCGACTGGCTTGGCACTCTAAGCGAAGAAGATAAAGAGAAAGTACGGACGGCAATCGGACAAGTACATCTAGAGGGTTACGAAAATCGTTTTCTGAATGAATTGTCAGACGGAGAACGCCAGCGTGCCATGATAGCCAAAGCACTTGTACAAGACACTCCCGTGATACTTCTGGACGAACCGACAGCTCACCTCGATCTGCCCAACCGTGTAGAAATCATGATTTTACTTCGTACATTGGCGAATGAAACCAACAAAGCCGTCATTCTTTCCACGCATGAATTGGATCTTGCCTTGCAAGCTGGCGACAAACTTTGGCTGATGTCTCCAAAACAGGGAGGAATCATTATCGGAACACCGGAAGAACTCATTCATAACAATAGTATTCAAACCGTTTTTGCCAATCACTCTTTTTCTTTTGCAGGAGATAACGGGAGTATACGCATCAATTTCGCATCCAATCGTTAAAATGAATAAAGAAAGAGAGCTTACCTTGCGTTAATTTCTTACATTTGTAGCTCGTTACGTGCAAATTATGGCAAAAAAGAAACGGAATAAAGCTTTCTGGAATAACATAAAGTTTAAATATAAGCTTACTATCATCAATGAAAATACGCTGGAAGAAGTGGCGGGAATCCGTGTATCCAAACTAAACGGGCTTTCGGTTCTCCTTACAGTTATTACCGTTATTTTCGTTATTGCCGCTACCATTATCGCCTTTACTCCACTCCGCAACTACCTGCCGGGATATATGAACAGTGAAGTACGTGCCCAGATTGTAGATAACGCACTGAAAGTAGATTCGTTACAACAATTGGTAGAGAGGCAGAATCTGTATATCATGAACATTCAGGATATATTCAGCGGAAAGATTAAGGTAGATACGGTACAATCCATTGATTCATTGACCAATATGCGTGCAGACTCATTAATGGAACGCACACAACGGGAGGAAGAGTTCCGCCGTCAATACGAAGAAACGGAAAAATATAACCTGACTTCCATCGCTGAAGATAAAGGAGTGGACGGACTTATTTTCCATCGTCCGACCAGAGGAATGCTCACGTCGCATTTTGACCCCAATAGCCGTCATTACGGTGTAGACATCGCAGCGACTCCGAATGAAAGCGTATTGGCAGCACTTGACGGAACTGTCATTTTAAGCACTTATACCGCAGAAACCGGATATTTGATAGAGGTGCAACACGGACAAGATTTTATTACTGTATATAAACATTGCGGTTCACTCTTGAAGAAAGAAGGAGACGAGGTAAAAGGCGGCGAAGCGATTGCGCTGGTAGGGAATACCGGCACATTAACAACAGGACCGCATCTGCACTTTGAACTCTGGCGCAAAGGACGTGCCGTGAACCCCGAAAAATACATTGTATTCTGAGAGAAAGACTATGAAGAAGAAACAAATCGCAATATTAGGTTCTACGGGCTCTATCGGCACACAGGCTTTGGAAGTCATTGCCGAGCATCCGGATTTATATGAGGTGTATGCACTCACTGCAAACAACCGGGTAGAACTTCTGATAAAACAAGCTCTGAAATTTCAACCGGAAGTAGTAGTCATAGCCAACGAAAGCAAATACACACAACTGAAAGAGGCGTTGGAAAACCAACCGATCAAAGTATATGCCGGAGCAGAAGCACTGGCACAAGTGGTCGAAGCCCAACCGATAGATATAGTTTTGACGGCAATGGTGGGATATGCCGGTTTGAAACCTACGATCAGTGCCATACGTGCCCGCAAAACCATCGCTTTGGCAAATAAGGAGACACTGGTTGTAGCCGGAAAGCTGATAAATGAATTAGCTCAACAATATAAAACCCCTATCCTACCGGTAGATTCCGAACATTCTGCTGTATTTCAATGTTTAGCAGGAGAAATCGGTAATCCGATTGAAAAGGTTATCCTTACAGCATCGGGCGGACCTTTCCGGACTTGTACGCTGGAGCAATTGGCTTACGTGACAAAAACGGAAGCCTTAAAGCATCCGAACTGGGAAATGGGAGCTAAGATAACAATAGACTCCGCATCGATGATGAACAAAGGGTTTGAAGTTATCGAAGCAAAATGGTTGTTCGGTGTGCAGCCTCAGCAAATAGAAGTGGTGGTACACCCGCAATCGGTTATTCACTCCATGGTGCAATTTGAGGACGGGGCTATCAAAGCCCAACTGGGAATGCCGGATATGCGTTTGCCGATACAGTATGCTTTTTCTTATCCGGATCGCATTCAATCGTCATTCGAGCGCCTGGACTTTACCAAGTGCACCGACCTGACCTTTGAGCAACCCGATACAAAACGTTTTCGTAATCTGGCACTGGCATACGAAGCCTTGCATCAAGCAGGTAATATGCCATGTATCGTCAATGCCGCCAATGAGGTGGTGGTTGCAGCATTTCTGCATGACGAAGTGGGATTCTTGGAAATGAGCGATATTATTGAAAAGACAATGAACAAGGTTGCTTATATAGAGCATCCTACCTATGATGATTACGTAGCGACAGATGCCGAAGCAAGGCGTGTGGCGCAATTATTAATATAAACGAAAATTATAATAAGTAGAAACATAAAAACAACAGTTTAATAGAATGGAAACATTTTTAATTCGTGCCCTACAGTTGATAATGAGCCTTTCATTATTGGTCATTATTCACGAAGGAGGACACTTTCTTTTTGCCCGTCTGTTCAAAATTCGAGTAGAAAAGTTTTGCTTGTTCTTTGACCCTTGGTTTACTTTATTCAAGTTCAAGCCAAAGAAAAGCGAGACAGAATATGCCGTAGGATGGTTGCCTCTGGGAGGTTATGTAAAAATAGCGGGAATGATTGACGAGTCAATGGATACCGAACAAATGAAACAACCGGCGCAGCCGTGGGAGTTTCGTTCAAAACCGGCAGGTCAGCGTCTGATGGTAATGATCGGCGGTGTACTGTTCAACTTCCTCTTAGCTTTGTTTATCTATTCCATGATTCTTTTCAAGTGGGGCGACTCTTATGTACCTTTGGAAAACATGACTTACGGAATGGAATTCAGCGAACGCGCGCAGAAAATCGGTTTCCAAGACGGTGACATCCTTTTATCCGCCGACGGAAAGAAATTGGAACGCTTCAATATGGATATGCTCCGCAATATTATTGAAGCCAATGAAGTAACCGTTCTCCGTGATGGCAAGGAGGTTACGGTATATGTTCCGGAAATGAGTTTACTGGAGATAACCAAAGATGCCGAACCTTTTGTCACTTACCGGCTTCCAAACCTGATAGATTCCGTTATCCCTAACCGTCCTGCTGCTTTAGCAGGATTACAAAAAGGCGATGAAGTGCTTGCGGTAAACGGTAAACCGGTTACCTCTTGGGGACAGTTCACCGGAACCCTTCGCAAACTGCAAGAACAAACAGGAAATGCCGACGGCACGGATATGCGTCAAATCACGCTGATCTATTCCCGTGACGGAATAGTGGATACACTTTCATTAGCCACAGATTCTGCCTATATGATAGGTGTAGCCCCCAAGACTCCAAGTCAGATCTATAAGCCTATCGATATTAATTACAGTTTCTTCGGTTCATTCCCTGCGGGAATAATGCTGGGAGTAAACACACTGAAAGGCTACGTCAGCGATATGAAATATGTCTTCACCAAAGAAGGTGCCAACAGTCTGGGAGGTTTCGGAACAATCGGAAGTATTTTCCCAAAGACATGGGATTGGTACCGCTTCTGGTCCATGACGGCATTTTTATCCATCATTCTTGCTTTCATGAACATCCTGCCTATCCCGGCTTTAGACGGAGGACACGTTTTATTCCTTATTTACGAGATGGTTACCCGTCGCAAACCCAGCGATAAGTTCATGGAATATGCACAAATGACGGGAATGGTTATCCTCTTCGGTTTGCTTCTCTGGGCAAACTTCAATGACATAATGAGGTTCATCTTTTAAAGGTACGGTCGATTGATTACAAACGATAGGAGTTTGCAATCAATCGACCGTACCTTTGTCAACAAACGACCTGATGTCTTTTTTCAATCAACCCTATGTTTGAAAAAAACATCGAGGTGTTTGTAAAAAACATCAAGATCGTTTTTATAAACCTCATGAATTCCGATTATCCTCATTCTTCTTTCATCCTTCAGTTCTACATATCACGACTGGCTATCAGTTCGTTATCCTGAATGTTCTCTTAAAAGAAGTTTCAGGCAAAAGAGATGCTTATTTATGCCTGACAACCGGCTGAAGGATTCCATCTTTCAGGATAATCAACTATATATCAATATAATGCAAGGAATCTGAAGGATGAATGATAGGGAAAGAAACTGCATAATGCTGCCTATTTAATCCTTATAATCCGCTGATTACTGCTCCCTCTAAACTCCAGATAGGGAGAATATAAATCCTTCTCAAATTTACCATCCACCAATACATTTATATAAGGGAGAATTGCCGCCAATTCCGGACGAGACTGAAGTTCTTCATACGTATATCCGGTATAACACCAGATGTTTTGCCCGGTACTCTCTTTTATACGTTTTACCAATGCAAGAAACTCTTCCGGATGAAAGAACGGATCTCCGCCGGAAAAAGTAACTCCATCCAATAACGGATTACCGTTTATCTCACCAATAATGTTTGCAATCATATCTTCCGTCAAAGGTATTCCGGCAGATGGATTCCAGCTCTCCGGATTATGACAACCTTTACAGTGATGAGCACACCCCGCCAGATAGATGGAGTAGCGTATGCCTTCTCCATCTACAATCGTTTCGGGATATGTGTATAACAAGTTCATCTTAATGATGCTTCACACGATCTTTTTCTTCCGCCCGTTTCGCAGAGTTCCACGAGCTTAAATCTCCCGTCAGATAACCGGTGATGCGGCGCATACGAAGTATATTTTCACTTTGGCAAACCGGACACTTATCGTAGATGACACCTTTATAACCGCAAGCGTTACAAGTATCTACCGGATGATTGATAGAGCCATAGCCAATACCTTCATCATGCATCACTTTCACAATCTTCGCTATCGCTTTTACATTCTTCTGCGCTTCACCGTCAAGCTCCACATAGGTAATATGACCGCCACGCGTAACGGCATGGAAGGGAGCTTCACGTTTTATCTTTTCTACCATACCGATAGGCTCTTTTACATCTACATGGAAAGAGTTTACATAATAATCATTGTCGGTGACACCCGGTATTATTCCGTACTTGCGGCGATCCATCCGTGTAAAACGTCCGGACAAACCCTCTGCCGGAGTTGCCAGAACCGAGTAATTCAGATTATATTTCGCTTTATATTCATCTACCACCTTATTTATCTCTTGCACCGCTTCATAAAGTGTATCCCAAGCTTTGGAGCTATGTCCATGTCCCTCTCCATATAATGCCATCATCGCATTATGACCGCCGATAAAGCCGATGCCCAACGTACCGCTACGGAGCACATCGCCCACTTCTTCATTCGGGTCGATACCGGCACCGCCTTTCCAAACATCATTCCCCATCATGAACGGGAACTGACGCGCAAGAGCAGTACGCTGATACTGATAACGGGCATAAAGCTGTTCGGCAATAAGCCCGGCCATTTCATGTACGGAAGCAAGAAACAACTCTTTCGCCTTTTGCTCGATAGCATCTTTCTTGGTATTCTCTACCAAATTCTCTGCTTTGATACGTGCTTCAATAGCCAAACGAGGCATATTCATCGTTGTAAACGACAGGTTTCCACGTCCCAAAGAACTTTTTTCTCCCGCCACATTCTCAAACACGCGTGTACGGCAACCCATCGTAGCCAATTCATACTTATAACGATGCGGATCATCCGCTTTCCATTTCTCATTCTGATTGAACGGAGTATCAAGGAACATGAAATTAGGGAATAACGCTTTGGCAGTGGTGCGACAAGCCTTCAAGAACAGATCAAAGTTCGGAGTGGAAAACGTCATCTTTCCTTCCATAGCCGCATCAAAATCCTCCATTGCTTTCTTATAGTCTTCTTCCGAATAAGAAACGCCATCCTTTATCTTAAAGATTTGAATCGGGAAGACCGGAACTTCACCACGGCTGCCAAGCCCTTCAATAGTGGCTTTCAGCAATTCTTCCATTACCATGCGACCTTCTGCCGAAGTGTCCGTTCCATAATTAATCGAACTAAAAACCACCTGATTACCTCCACGGGAGTGCATTGTATTTAAGTTATGGATAAATCCTTCCATCGCTTGATGTGTATCCCTGCGGGTAAGTTGCCGGGCTTTCTTTATAACTTTCTGGATTTCGGCCTTCTCGATATGAATGCGTAAAGTGACCAAAGCCATCCGCAATGTTTCCACTTCACGTTCTTCCGGTTCAACAGAGGTCAGGTGTTCTTTTACCAACGTCTTTATCGCTTTCTCATCACAATCTTTATCTTCCATACTAAAATAGAAGCAAAGTAATCCCGCCAAATGTTTTTGAAAAGATTTACGCACACCTTTCGCCATAAAGAAATCAAATGCAGGAATAGACTGGCCGCCATGCTGCTCATTCTGATTGGTCTGGAAGATAATTGTAGCCAAAGTAGCATAACTTTGTATAGATTGGGGCGTACGGATACTGCCGTTCTTTGTACGAAAACCGCGTTCAAACAAATCCTCCAAATCATACTGGATACAAGTCGTAGTCTTTGTCGGATAATAATCCAAGTCATGTATATGTATGTCACCCAACTGGTGAGCTTCGGCAAAACGTTTCGGCAAAAGGTATTTATAAGTGTAATCCTTCGTTACTTCCGAAGCGAAAGTCATCATCTGCCCTGCCGGAGTATGACTGGACATATTAGCATTACTAAGATTGACATCGTTCTTGTCTATCGCAACAATGCCATCCATGATATGTTTTATCTGTGTTTTCTTATCACGCTCGGTATTACGCCATTCACGATAGATGATATATTTTTTCGCAACTTCCGGACGTACTTTCATCAGTTCACGCTCTACTAAATCCTGAATCTCTTCTACGGATATGGTAGGTTTGGTGAAATTTCCGATAACGCGCATGGTTATATCCGCTATAAGTTTCTCTTCATCCGTGATTCCGGTAGCATTGAATGCCTTGGTTACGGCATTTTTAATCTTACTAATGGAGAAGTCCTCTTTTTTCCCATCTCTTTTAATGATACAAATCTCGGCGTAATTCATAATCCTATATTATTTAAGTAAAACGATCTATTGCTCCCGGTTGAACAATTTGGAAAACTTAGTGATAATAAATTCGGGGAAAGTGAGCGGACTATTTCAACGTGAACAGTATCCGAATACTTCACGTTTATAACACTTACTTTTGCTTTAACTCCCGAAAGCCCTAAGATATTCATTTGTTCTTCACTGGCAGGTCTTCTGACTTATCTTTCCCTCACAACGCCTTCCCACAAGTGTTTGCAGTGGCTTAATGTCTGAGTTCTACAAGAATCACAGCAGCGGGTACTGTTATCGGTTTTCACGATATTCCCTCTTCCTGAAGATTAGCTTCAGTACCAATGACCGATGCAAATATAACAGATATTCGGATAACTTGTTCCACTTTTAAAGAAAAAAAGTTTTCCTTTTTGGAAAACTTTCAATTACTATTTTCAAAAAACATTATCCGTTTCGGGATAGAATAAGCCCTAAAGCCAGTAAATTCAGGCAATCAGAAGTGCTTCATAAATAGCTATTACATGACAAATACTGCCACCCAGACAAAAGAGGTGAAACACCGAATGCATATACTTCACATTTTTGAAAGAATAAAACAGTGCACCTATTATATAAGAGGCTCCTCCTGCAATAATCCACCAAACAATATCCATATGTCCAGATGGCTCGACAACACTCATCAGCGGTTTAAAAGCTATCAATATGCAAGCGCCCATCGCAACAAAGCAAATTGTCTCAAGATTACTATGCTCTTTCAATCGGGTAAAGCTCAAAAGAAATCCCACAGCAGCACAAAGCCATACGAATATGAACAAGCCCCATCCCCAAGCACCGGAGTTACGCAATAAAACAAGTGTTATCGGCGAATAAGTCCCGGCAATATGCAGGTAAATGGCAGCATGATCGAACTTGCGCAGTAGCGCCTTTCTTTCAGGATGGTGTATGCAAGAGTGATACCAGGTAGAACTAACATAAGAGGCAAGCATACCAAATAAATAAAGCGGCACAGAACCTATAGCCCACGAGTTACCACTTTGTATGGCTACATTCATTAAAACAAATCCGGCTACAATACCAAATATAATCCCCACTCCATGTGAAACCGAGTTGGCAACTTCTTCGCCTAGTGTATAGTTTATTGACATTCTTCTATTTCATCCAGATTCAACAAACCGTCGGGTAGCTGAACCGTCATTAATCTTTTCTTTTCATCCATTTTCAGGATAAATTCTTCTTGGGCAGGAACAAGCAATTCCTTGCCGTTATGATCTATTACGAATAAAGTATTAATAGTGGAGTCATCAACATCGGTTATCAGTCCCAATTCCCCATGCCTTATCTCTTCTACCTTAAAACCCACGAAAAACTCCCATGCCAACTGTCGGTGTTCGTCATCCACTTCCTCAACAAACTTCACAGGAAAATAGACTTCCACATTGGTAAACATACGGGCTTTCTCCGCCGTATCCACTCCTTCCAGCTTAACAAGCGCGGTTGTATCCGAGCGAAAACGGTATTCTTCTATAAAAAAAGGAACGAAAATCCCATCAAGCCGACAAATCAAATAATCACAATCCACACGGTCGAAAATATCATCGGTAAAAGTAAAAGACACCTCTCCCTGTACACCATGCGGTTTATTGAAAACACCTATTTTATATACTTCTTCTGTTTTTATCATTAGCCTATCAAATACGTGTAATACGTGCTCCTATCGCATTCAAACGTTGTTCAATGTTCTGATATCCCCGGTCTATCTGCTCAATATTATGAATACGGCTTGTTCCGTCGGCACTCAAGGCAGCAATCAGCAATGCAATTCCTGCACGTATATCCGGTGATACCATATTACCTCCACGCAGGGTAAAACCATGATTATGACCAATAACCACAGCACGGTGCGGATCACAAAGTATAATCTGCGCACCCATATCTATCAGTTTATCCACAAAGAACAAGCGGCTTTCAAACATCTTCTGATGAATCAAGACACTACCCTTTGCCTGTGTAGCTACTACCAGCATCACACTAAGCAAATCCGGTGTCAATCCCGGCCAGGGAGCATCCGCAATCGTCATAATAGAGCCGTCGATAAATGACTCTATCTGATAACTATCCTGCGCAGGTACATATATATCATCTCCTTGTTGCTCCAAACGAATACCCAGACGACGGAAACTTTCCGGAATAATGCCCAGATTATCATAAGACACATTCTTGATAGTAAGTTCGCTGCCGGTCATAGCCGCCATACCTATAAAACTACCTACTTCAATCATATCGGGCAACACGGTATGCACAGTGCCTCCCAGACTTTCCACTCCCTCAATGGTTATCAAATTAGAAGCAATTCCGCTAATCTTCGCCCCCATACGGTTCAGCATCTTGCAAAGCTGTTGCAAGTATGGTTCACAAGCTGCATTATAGATCGTAGTCTTACCTTTGGCAAGTACGGCAGCCATCACTATATTTGCCGTACCTGTTACAGAAGCCTCATCCAATAGCATATAAGCTCCATTCAATTCATCGGCAACTATTTCATAGACCTCTCTTTCCGAATTATACTTAAAATCGGCTCCTAAATTCTGTATACCCACGAAGTGAGTATCCAAACGACGACGACCTATTTTATCTCCTCCCGGTTTGGAAATCATCGCTTTACCAAAACGTGCAACCATTGGACCGATCAACATTACCGATCCGCGTAAACTGGAACATTTCTTCAAGAACTCATCACTCTCTAAATACGCCAAATCCACGTTCTCAGCTTTGAAACTATAGGAATCCACTCCCATTTTGGAAACAGTGACACCCATATCACGCATCAGCTGAATGAGATTATTTACATCGAGAATATCCGGAACATTATTCACAATCACCTCTTCGGCAGTAAGCAATGTAGCACAAATAATCTGCAAGACTTCGTTTTTCGCACCCTGCGGATAAATATCCCCATGCAACTTGTGCCCTCCTTCGATTATAAATGAAGCCATATTTCGTAGTATTAGCGATTAAAGACTGATTAATTATTTTTCGTATATCTTCTATTATTGTTATTCATAGCCGGACGAGCCTTGCGTGGAACAAACGTGCGTTGCTCCATCAACTTTATATCATCCTCATTCAGTTCAATGTTACCCTTGGAATACTCTCTCAAATCATCAAAAATCTTACGGTCATCTACAATATCCTTATTCCAAGTCATAAAACTTTTCTTCATGTGGTTGGCAACCAAACTTATCAGCTGCTTCTTTTCCTCTCCTTCCGGATATTCCGCAGCTTTAGTAATCAGTTTTTCCAATGTACGTCCATAATGACGATAACGTATTCCTCCTTTCGGATAGGGCAAAGAGTCCGGTTTCGTATACAAATTATCCTTTTTTATAATCTCATAAGGGTAATCTATATCCAACTTGAAATCTGCCATAATAGCCAGATGATCCCATAGCTTATGCTTAAAATCAGGTACATCACGCAAATGGGGAAACATATTTCCCATAATATTAATAATTGTATTTGCACAACGTTGACGTTCGGCACGGTCTTCGATTGTTAAGGCATAATCTACCATATTTTGAATACTCCGGCCATATTCGGGAAGAGGTAACCTCCTTTGTTGAGTGTTATATTCCATTCTATATTATATATGTATTACAATAATTTCTTAGGTTTAGACGCAACGAACTCTTTCAAATAGAAAGGTTCAAAGTAAGCAACATCTTTAAAATCTTGTTTTGCCACGCATTTTTCGGCAAGCGGGAACATCATTCGAGCAAGAGGCTCTATATTTTCAATGAAATGAGCATTCGGGTGTGTTATCTTATCACGACACTTCAATGCTCCGTCACCGAAGAAATAAACAGGATGTTCCTCCAAAAAGTTCAAATAAGAACTTTCATCCACAATATCAGCCGCAATCTCACGCTTCACATTCAACGCACGGTCATATATAGCAGAATATACTTCCATACGTCGAGCATCAATCATCGGACAAAGCAAAACATCTTCCGGCAACTCATGATAAAGAAGCACAGGCACACAAAGAACTTCCAACGTAGGCAAACCTATCAAGGGTATATTCCGTCCATAGCAAACTCCTTTTGCCATAGACACTCCAATACGCAATCCGGTATAAGAACCCGGCCCACAACTGACAGCAACCGCATCAAGCATCATCGCATGACTATCCACAAACGATAATGCTTCGTCCACAAATACTCCCAGAGAGACTGCATGTGAAGGTCCGTTGTGATCTTCCTTCGAAAAGATTGATAATCCGTCTTCACTAACAGAAACGGAACATACCGATGTAGAAGTTTCAATATGTAATATACACGACATAATTGTTTTCCTTTTATAATTGTGCAAATTTACACTTTTCTTGGGAGATTTACCGGTCTTCTAAAGAAAAAGTTGAAATAGTCCGTATAAATATAATTCAAGTCAACGATAGTTTTCCGTCTATTGCTTTAGATATTCTTTCAAAAAAATATTTAAATCATTTTGTGGATTCATAGATTCACTCTACATTTGCATCGTTGCATGTGCAATTATTGTGTATGCACATTATAAAAACAGACGTGCATTAAATCAAACTATGTAATAAATGCACATAAAATAAAGTATTACCTTTATAATGTATAAGATACGATGAGAAAATTATTCGGTTTAGTGTTTTTAATGAGTATGTCTATTTCATTGAATTCGCAGAATGTTTTATCGTTAGATAGTTGTCGAGCATTGGCTATTTCAAATAACAAAGATTTGCAAATAGCAGGCGAGAAAATCAATGCGGCACACTACCAAAAGAAAGCTGCATTTACCAACTATTTTCCGGAAATTTCTGCGATGGGAAGTTATATGAGAAATCAAAAAGAATTCTCATTATTGAACGATGATCAGAAAAGCGGACTCAGCAATATGGGAACCGCCGTTCAAACCCAATTACAGAATGGAATACAAGGAGTAATGCAAGGCAATCCTTCCTTAGCTCAGAACCCTATTTTTATGCAAATGGTCGGAGCTTTAACTTCTATCGACCTGGTTAATCCGCTCAATGCGGCAGGTACATCTATCGTAGATGCATTCCGCACGGATACACGTAATGTATACGCAGGAGCGATTACTTTAACGCAACCTCTATATATGGGAGGTAAAATCAGAGCTTACAATAAGATAACCAAATATGCAGAAGAATTGGCAAGAACGCAGCACAATTCCGGTATGCAGGAAGTTATACTTAATACCGATCAGGCTTATTGGCAAGTTGTATCTTTAGCCAACAAAAAGAATCTGGCGGAAGGATACTTAAAGTTACTTCAAAAGCTAGACAGTGATATTGATAAAATGATAGCAGAAGGTGTGGCAACAAAAGCCGACGGATTATCCGTAAAAGTCAAGGTAAACGAAGCTGAAATGACTTTAACGAAAGTAGAAGACGGTTTGAGTTTAGCAAGAATGTTATTATGCCAGTTATGCGGGATTGATTTAACAACACCCATCCGGCTTGCAGATGAAACACTGGAAGATTTACCGGTGCAAAGCACGAACCCTGATATTGATATGGATATGGCTTTCAGTAATCGCCCGGAATTAAAAAGTCTGGAGTTAGCCGGTAACATTTACGACCAAAAAGTAAATGTAGTTCGGTCTGAACATCTCCCGTCACTCGCACTAATGGGAAATTATATTGTAACTAATCCCTCTGTATTCAATAGTTTCGAAAATAAATTCAAGGGGATGTGGAATGTCGGAGTTATGCTCAAAATCCCTATTTGCCACTGGGGAGAAGGCGTTTACAAAGTAAAAGCTGCCAAAGCCGAAGCACGTATTGCCCGCTACCAGTTAGACGATGCTAAAGAAAAGATAGAATTACAGGTCAATCAGTCGGCTTTCAAAGTAAATGAAGCGTCCAAGAAACTCGCAATGGCAGAGAAAAATATGGAAAAAGCAAACGAGAATCTGCGTTACGCAACTTTAGGATTTGAAGAAGGAGTCATTCCGCCCAGTAATGTATTAGAAGCGCATACGGCATGGCTTTCCGCACAATCAGAAAAAATCGATGCGCAGATTGATGTAAAACTGACAGAAGTATACTTGCAGAAAGCATTGGGTACACTGCAATAATAATCTATATTATAAACGAATAATTAAAAGCATAAAAATATGACATCACAGAGAAGATCACAAAACAGTAATATGCTGCTCGCATTCCTCACCTTGCTGGGGGTTATTGCATTAGTCGCTTTAGTAGGTTTCTTCATGTTACGAAAAGGACCTGAAATCATTCAAGGACAAGCTGAAGCAACAGAGTACCGTGTATCAAGTAAAGTGCCCGGCCGTATACTTGAACTTAAAGTTAAAAAAGGAGAACAAGTCAAGGCAGGAGATACACTTGCCATCCTCGAAGCTCCGGACATTCTGGCTAAAATGGCACAGGCACAGGCTGCTGAAGCCGCAGCACAGGCACAAAACGAAAAAGCGATAAAGGGTGCCCGTAGTGAACAGATACAAGCAGCTTATGAAATGTTGCAAAAAGCAAAGGCAGGAAGAGAAATTGCCGAAAAATCATACAACCGAGTAAAAAGGTTATATGAACAAGGTGTAATGTCTGCCCAGAAAATGGATGAAGCATCCGCACAATATAATGCGGCCATTGCTACGGAAAAAGCAGCCGATGCACAATACACAATGGCCAAAAACGGTGCGGAACGTGAAGAAAAGATGGCCGCCGCCGCATTAGTTGAACGTGCAAAAGGTGCAGTAGCCGAAGTTCAATCCTATGTTAAGGAAACGTATTTGATTGCACAGGCAGACGGTGAGGTATCCGAAATATTCCCTAAAATGGGAGAACTCGTCGGAACAGGCGCACCGATTATGAATATCGTTGAACTTTATGATATGTGGATCAGCTTCAACGTACGTGAAGATTTACTGAAAGATCTGACTATGGGAGCAGAATTCGAAGCTATCGTTCCGGCATTGGATAATAAAGTCATCAAATTGAAAGTAAATTACATGAAAGACTTAGGTACTTATGCTGCATGGAAAGCAACAAAAACCACCGGTCAATTCGATTTGAAAACGTTTGAAGTTCGCGGTGTTCCCATGGAACCGGTTGAGAACCTACGTCCGGGAATGTCGGTTATCATTAAGAAATAAAGTATATGAACAAGAAACAAAAGAAGCATATCTGCCTTTGGCTTGTCATGAAGCGCGAATGTCGACGCCTCGTGTCAAGACCGCTATATCTCTTTTGTATGGTATTGGCTCCGTTGTTCTGCTATATCTTCTTTACCACGCTGATGGATTCGGGACTTCCCACAGACTTACCTGTCGGTGCAGTAGATTTAGATAACTCGTCAACGTCACGTAATATCATCCGCAACCTCGATGCTTTCCAACAAACCCATATTGTAGCCCATTATGAAAGTTTCGACGAAGCGCGTATCGCAGTACAAGAAGGAAAGATATACGGTTTTTTCTATATTCCGAAGGATATGTCGCAAGATGCTGTCAGCAGTCGCCAACCGAAGATTTCATTTTACACCAACAACTCTTACCTGATAGCCGGTTCGTTATTGTTTCGTGATATGAAAATGATGTCCGAATTGGCAAGCGGAGCGGTAGGTCGTGCCAGCCTATATGCCAAAGGGGCAACGGAAGAAGAAGCAATGTCGTTTTTGCAACCGATTGTCATAGATACACATGCCATTAACAATCCGTGGCTGAATTATTCCGTTTATTTGTGTAACACGATATTACCAGGAATACTGATGTTGTTGATCTTCATGACGACCGTTTACTCCATCGGAGTCGAATTGAAAGAGAAGACCTCACGGGAATGGTTACGGATGGGACATAACTCAATGTACGTCTCTTTATGGGGAAAGTTGTTGCCACAAACAATCATCTTTTTCATTATGAGTATTTTTTATAATGTGTATCTATACGGATACCTGCACTTCCCATGCAATAGCGGTATTTTCCCGATGATATTGGCATCGCTGCTGATGGTACTGGCTTCACAAGCCTGCGGAGTATTTATGATAGGTATGCTGCCAACCTTACGTTTAGGACTTAGCTTCGCATCACTTTGGGGGGTTATTTCTTTTTCCATTTCCGGATTCTCATTTCCGGTCATGGCTATGGATCCAACCTTGCAGGCTTTATCCAACTTGTTCCCGCTCAGGCATTATTTTCTGATTTATGTAGATCAGGCATTGAACGGATACAGTATGGCCTATTCATGGTTCTCTTATTTGGCATTACTATTATTTCTGTTCTTGCCATTCATTATTATGAACCGACTTAAAGAAGCGATGATTTATTATAAGTATATACCTTAATATATAACAATGAAAGAGCAATCATTTAAAGAAAAGACAAAACAAGGTATCTACGATCTGTTCTATATTTGGAAACAGGAGTTCCGCAGTACTTTCAAAGATCAGGGGGTATTGATATTCTTCGTGCTCGTACCACTACTCTATCCACTCCTTTATTCATTCATTTATACAAATGAAGTGGTTAGGGATGTGCCTGCCGTAGCAGTGGATGACTCTCGAAGCTCACTAAGCCGGGAATATCTGCGAAAAGTAGATGCCTCGCCTGATGTTAAAATAGTAGCATACAGTTCAGATATGGAAGAAGCCAAAGAAATCATGAAAAAAGGATTGGCATACGGCATCATCTATATACCGAAAGACTTCAGCAGTGATATTGCGAAAGGTACTCAAACCCACGTAAGTATCTATTGCGACATGAGCGGTTTGCTTTATTACAAGAGTCTTCTTTCCGCCAATACATTCGTATCATTGGATATGAATAAAGACATAAAGGTCATGCGGGCAGGAAATACGACCGACCAACAGGATGAAATAACCACACAGCCGATTGAGTATGAAGACATTGCTTTATTCAATTCCCAGAATGGTTTTGCCAGTTTTCTTATCCCTGCAGTATTAATGCTTATCATTCAGCAGACATTATTGCTCGGTGTAGGATTGTCGGCAGGGACAGCACGTGAGAACAACCGTTTCAAGAATCTGATTCCGATCAACAGACATTATAACGGAACACTCCGTATTGTTTTCGGAAAAGGATTAAGTTACTATATGGTCTATGCTCTCGTTACAGTCTATATGCTCTGTGTTGTACCGCGGCTATTTAATCTGGTACAAATAGCTGACCCTGCCACACTGATATTATTCATGCTTCCTTACTTGTCTGCATGTATTTTCTTTGCCATGACTGCTTCGATAGCCATACGTAACCGTGAAACTTGTATGCTGATATTCGTATTTACATCCGTTCCATTGTTATTCATTTCCGGCATTTCATGGCCCGGAGCTGCCATACCCGATTTCTGGAGGTATATTTCCTATATATTCCCCTCAACATTCGGTATCAACGGATTCGTGCGAATCAACAGTATGGGGGCCACATTGAGTGAGGTAAGCACCGAGTATCAGGCACTTTGGTTACAAGCGGGCATCTATTTCATCACCACCTGCTGGGTATATCGCTGGCAGATACTGCAAAGTAGAAAAGATATACTCGAGCGATATAAAGAGATGAAGATGAAGATGAAAAGAGAAAAAGCATAACTCATAAAACGGTAAATAGCGGATAGATATTCACTATTTACCGTTTATAGTTTACGGTTCACCGTTTATTTCTTATCTTTGCGCCCTTACTATTTTCATAAATTTATATGATGAAAGAATTTATACTTATTCTGAAACGTTTTGTTTCTCCCTATAAAAGATACTTAGTCCTTACTATCGTATTTAATTTCCTGTCGGCAATCTTAAACATCTTTTCTTTTTCACTTATTATCCCCATCTTGCAGATACTGTTTAAGTTATCCAACGATACTTACACATATATCCCATGGGATTCGGCTGTAAGTATGAAAGATATTGCCATTAATAATTTCTACTATTACGTAACCAGCCTTATCCAGCAATTCGGAGAGAGTACCACCCTGCTTATTCTAGGACTTTTTCTTGCCGTTATGACTTTCTTGAAAACTGGAAGTTATTTCCTTTCATCCGCAATGGTTATACCCATTCGCACCGGCGTGGTACGTGATATCCGCAACCAATTATATAAAAAGATACTGTCACTTCCTCTCGGTTTCTTCTCCGAAGAGCGAAAAGGAGATATCATAGCCCGTATGAGCGGAGATGTACAAGAAGTGGAAAACTCCATCATGAGCTCGCTGGATATGTTGTTTAAGAATCCTATTCTTATCATCGCTTATTTCGGCACGTTAATAGCTGTAAGCTGGCAGCTTACTATCTTTACCTTAATCGTACTACCAGGTATGGGGTGGTTGATGGGAACCGTGGGTAGAAAGCTGAAAAAGAAATCTTTACTGGCTCAGTCACAATGGAGTGATTTAATGTCTCAGGTAGAAGAAACACTCGGCGGTTTGCGTATCATCAAAGCATTCAACGCCCAACAAAAAATGGCCAGCCGTTTCGTCAAGGCAGACGACACTTATCGCAACACCATCAGCCGTGTGAATACCCGTCAGCAGTTGGCGCATCCGATGAGTGAGTTTCTCGGCACTGTACTCATTGTCATTGTACTCTGGTTTGGAGGTACACTTATCTTACATAATAACTCATCTATCGACGCTCCTTCTTTCATCTTCTATCTGGTAATGCTCTACAGCCTGATAAACCCCTTGAAAGAGTTCTCGAAAGCCAGCTACAACATACCGAAAGGACTTGCTTCAATGGAACGTATCGATAAGATTCTCCTTGCAGAAAACACGATGAAAGAGAGTAGCAACCCGGTACATATCGACTCATTGAAAGAAAAAATAAAATACAAGGATATTTCTTTCAAATATGAGAACAAATGGGTATTGAAGCATGTGAACCTTACCATCGAAAAAGGAAAGACCGTTGCGTTGGTAGGACAATCCGGTTCCGGCAAATCGACCCTTGTTGATCTGCTTCCCCGTTACTACGATGTACAGGAAGGTGAAATCCTGATAGACGGTATCAATATAAAAGATACAACCCTGTTAGATCTGAGGAGTTTGATGGGAAATGTCAATCAAGAAGCTATTCTTTTCAACGATACATTCTTCAACAATATTTCTTTCGGAGTAGAAAATGCTACGATGGAACAAGTAATCGAAGCTGCCAAGATAGCTAATGCGCATGAATTCATTATGGCTAGCGAAAATGGCTACGACACGATGATAGGCGACCGTGGAGGAAAACTCTCCGGCGGACAACGTCAACGTATCAGTATAGCGCGCGCCATCTTAAAGAATCCTCCTATTTTAATATTGGACGAAGCAACCTCCGCCCTTGATACGGAATCTGAAAAGATGGTACAGGAAGCATTGGAAAACTTAATGAAAAACCGTACGACAATTGCTATTGCCCATCGCCTATCCACCATCCGCAATGCAGATGAGATATGTGTGCTACACGAGGGAGAGATTGTAGAACGTGGCAAACATGATGAATTGCTTGCTCTAAACGGTTATTACAAGAAACTTTGCGATATGCAACAAGTATAAGCCATAAATACTTTCTATTCAACATACGGTCCGTTGATTACAAACTCCTATCGTTTGCAAACAATCGACCGTATCTTTAAAATACATCTATAGTTTTACTTTCTTCGCTTTTGCTTTCGACTCATTATGCAAACGGTCTAATGCCGTAACCACATAACGATATCTCGTCTTACCGTTTTCATAAGGAAGTTTATAATAAGGATTGCGCGTTATAGCAACAATCTTAGACGGATCATTCAAATTCACTTTCTCCTTATTCCCAAAACGATAAACAACAAATTGCACCGCTTTGTCCATTTCATCTTTTGCCTCCGGTGCTTTCCAGAAAAGAATAAGTCCGTCTTCCGTCCACACGTCTTTCAGTTTACTTACCTGTTTCGGAGCTTTATCATCTATAAATGCGAAAACAGGAGGAAGAGCCGGGAATCTATGATAACTGCGTATCAACATATCACGATAATTTCCCGCATTGGCGACAACCTCAACAGCAGGCCACTGGCAACTTCCACCAATAGCAGGATAGGCACGTTGCAATTCCATCTTACGAGGCATCTGATTGATCGAAGGATTCTGCAAATCTGCTTTCTGTACAGTTCTCAATACGTCTTGTCCTATAAACAAAGGTCTTTTGAAAGCATGCTTTGCCCACCAGCCTACCAATGTTTCATAATCAGCTGCCGGATGCCCTATTTCCCAATAAACCTGCGGGATTGTATAGTCCACCCATCCGTTATTTATCCACAAAAGTATGTCGGCATAAAGATCATCATAGTTCTGAAGCCCTTTGGTATCGCTTCCATTCGGATCACTTTTTTTATTCCGGTAGATGCCGAAAGGCGATATACCAAACTTCACCCAAGGCTTCTCCGTATGAATCAACTCATGCAATTCTTTCACAAGTACATTCACATTATCACGACGCCAGTCTTGCTTATTACTGAACCCCATGCCATAACGGGCAAAGCTCAGATTATCAGGAAAGTCTTGTCCGGCTATGGGATAAGGATAAAAATAGTCATCCATATGAATTGCATCCACGTCATACCGATCAACAATATCTTTCATTACCTTACATATATATTTGCGTGATTCGGGAAGTCCCGGATCAAAGTAAAGTTGATTGCCATACTGTAAAAACCATTCGGGATGTTGCCAATAGATATGTGTCGGGGCCAACTCCGATTTCAAATTCGTTTTCACCCGATAAGGGTTCACCCAAGCATGAAACTCCATACCTCTCTTATGGCATTGTTCAATCATAAAAGCCATCGGGTCCCACAACGGGCTTGGTGCCTGCCCCTGCTTTCCCGTCAAGAAACGACTCCATGGCTCAATATTAGAGATATAAAGTGCATCTGCTTCCGGACGAACTTGGAATATTATGGCATTTATACCCGCCTCTTGTAAACTGTTTAATTGTTCGATGAGAAGTTTTTGCATTTCAGCCGTACCCATTCCTTTATAATGACCGCTTACAGTGTGCATCCATGCACCGCGAAATTCACGTTTAGGCGATAATTGCGCCATTAGCGGAAACATGACAAACAAGAAAACTAATAAGGCGTATGTCTTTAGTTTCATAACTTTTAGGATATATTAATTGGTTGAGCGGCAAAGATACACGTTTTACTTTAAACAAAGCTATACAATGCACGGAATTTATGTGTAACTTTGCAAGTCCAAATCTATAAGGTATTTATATGTCAGAAAATAAATATATATCCATCAAAGGAGCACGCGTCAATAACCTAAAAAACATCAGTGTAGACATTCCCCGAAATAAGTTGATAGTAGTCACCGGACTTTCCGGTTCCGGCAAATCATCTTTGGCATTTGATACACTTTACGCAGAAGGGCAACGCCGCTATGTAGAGAGTTTATCGTCATACGCACGGCAGTTTCTCGGAAGAATGAGTAAACCGGAATGTGATTTCATTAAGGGGATTCCGCCTGCCATTGCCATCGAACAAAAAGTAAACAGCCGCAACCCACGTTCTACTGTGGGTACTTCTACCGAAATATATGAATACCTACGTTTGCTGTATGCTCGGGTAGGCAAAACTTATTCTCCTATCAGTGGAAACCTGGTAAAGAAACATACCACCGAAGACATTGTAAACTGCATGCTCGCTTATCCGGCAGGAACACGATATACCATCCTGACTCCTATCTTCTTACGTGAAGGCAGAACTCTTTGCCAACAATTGGAAATGGATTTAAAACAAGGTTTCAACCGTATAGAAGTAGATGGAGAGATTGTTCGTATCGAAGATATTCTGGCACAGGGAGAAGAAGATTTTCGCAAAAATCACCCCAATAACGAAAATATATTCTTATTGATAGACCGTATGGTATCCGACAGCAGCAAAGATAGCATCAGCCGCTTGACGGACTCCGCAGAAACCGCATTCTATGAGGGTGACGGCAATTGTTTTTTGCGTTTTTATACGGAAGAAGAAACAAAACTATACACTTTCAGCAAAAAGTTCGAGGCAGACGGAATGACGTTTGACGAGCCCAACGACCAAATGTTTTCATTCAACTCCCCGATAGGTGCGTGCCCTAAGTGTGAAGGATTCGGAAAAGTGATAGGAATTGACGAAAGCCTTGTCGTTCCCAATCGTTCACTCAGCGTATATGACGGTGCTATCGTATGCTGGCGAGGAGAAAAAATGGGTGAATGGAAAGATGCCTTAATACACTCTGCTGCATTGTTCGATTTCCCTATATTTAAACCTTATTATGAACTGACAGATGAAGAAAGACAGGTTCTTTGGGAAGGTAATCAATATTTTCATGGCATTAACGACTTCTTCCATATGCTGGAAGAAAATCAATATAAGATACAAAACCGGGTTATGCTAGCACGCTATCGGGGAAAGACCATTTGTCCGATATGTCATGGAACACGTTTGAAAAAGGAAGCAGGCTACGTCAAAGTCGGAGAACACTCCATATCCGAATTGGTAGATTTACCGATACATGACTTAAAAGCCTTTTTCGATAACCTCAAACTCGACGAACACGACACAGCCATCGCCAAACGTATACTCACGGAAATAAACAATCGGATTAACTTCCTGATAGATGTAGGTTTGAGCTATCTGACCCTGAACCGCTTAAGTAATTCCCTATCCGGTGGCGAAAGCCAACGCATCAACCTGGCAACATCTTTAGGCAGTAGCCTGGTAGGTTCATTATATATTTTGGATGAACCCAGCATCGGACTTCATTCGAGGGATACAGACCGATTAATAAAAGTTTTACGCCAACTACAACAGTTAGGAAATACAGTGGTCGTTGTGGAACATGACGAGGAAATAATCCGTGCTGCCGATTACATTATTGATATAGGACCAAAAGCCGGACGTCTTGGAGGAGAGATTGTCTATGAAGGTGATATGAAAGACCTGAAAAAAGGGACTAACAGCCACACTGTAAAATATCTGTTAGGAGAAGAATTAATAGAATTGCCTTCACATCACCGTCTCTGGAACAGTTACATAGAAATAAAAGGAGCAAGAGAGAACAACCTGAAAGGTATTGATGTACGATTTCCTTTAAACGTGATGACCGTAGTAACCGGAGTAAGCGGTTCGGGCAAATCAACATTGGTCAGAGATATCTTCTACAAGGCATTAAAAAGAGAATATGATGAAAGCAGTGAGCGCCCGGGAGAGTTTGTCTCTTTAGAAGGTGATGTGCAAATGGTCAAAGATATTGAGTTCGTCGACCAGAATCCTATCGGCAAATCATCCCGTTCCAATCCGGTAACTTATGTCAAAGCATACGATGAAATCCGTAAACTCTTTGCAGACCAACCACTCGCCAAACAAATGGGATATTCTCCTTCCTATTTCTCCTTCAATATGGAAGGAGGCCGATGTGAGGAATGTAAAGGTGATGGTACTGTAACAGTAGAAATGCAGTTCATGGCAGATTTGGTATTGGAATGTGAATCATGTCATGGTAAACGTTTCAAGAACGATACACTTGAAGTAAAATTCAAAGATAAGAATATCTATGATATACTGGAAATGACCGTTAATCAAGCAATCGAGTTCTTTACTGAAAATGGTCAGAAGAAAATAGTAAAAAAGTTACAGCCACTACAAAGCGTAGGATTAGGCTATATCAAATTAGGACAATCGTCATCGACTCTCTCCGGAGGTGAAAATCAAAGGGTAAAACTAGCTTATTTTCTTAGCATCGAGAAAGCAGAACCTACGATTTTCGTATTCGACGAACCTACTACCGGATTGCATTTCCATGATATAAAGAAACTGCTGGAAGCTTTCGACGCTTTAATTTCCCGAGGACATACCGTTATTATTATTGAGCATAATATGGATGTCATTAAATGTGCAGACCATATCATTGATCTCGGACCGGAAGGCGGGAATATGGGCGGACATTTGGTTGTTGCCGGAACACCCGAAGAAGTAGCGGCTTGCGGTGCATCTTATACAGGACAATTCCTAAAAGAAAAACTATTTGATATAGGTTAAAACAAAGAGTCCTTATTTCCATACTCGGAATAAGGACTCTTTTCTTAATCAACTACTTCAAAAGCATGCAGTCTAACCCAAAAACATTTCCTGTACCCCGAACCTTTTCATTTTGACCTATTAATTCTATTCTCAAGCATATCTTTCCATCTGACGGGATATAATTTCCAAGTTTGATAGCTCCTGAATTAACGACTCCAAACTCTGGAGCACTGCATCCATCAAATTCCACATTTGACTTCTGACCATTGATAGAAAAGCCCAATACTCCGTAGTCCGGAGCTTTTGTACCATAAACAATGACTTCATAAGGTCTGCTTTCCAATGAATCAAATTCATATTCCAAGAAACTGCCAACTTTCCCATGCGTACAAATTAGCTGTTTACTTCCACTCCATTTTCCATCGGGAAAAGTTAGCATCCCTTGCGCATCTAGAAACAAGTCATCGGATTTCGCAATCGGTTTCAGTTTCTCAAACTCTATAACATCATCTGCAATCTTATAAGCAGCAGGATCTTCCGGTTGGGGCAAAAGAGTGCGCAATGTTTCTTCTACCGGAGTGCATCCTTCTGCGGTTGCATTTAAATCACCATACCAAAATACAGTAGTGGCATAATCTACCTCACCGGATATCCAACTCAACATTTCAATATCAAAACGTAACTTTTTATTAAATGGTATCTGATCTAAGTTACGCGTACGGAAGAATGTATTATAGCCGATAGATGTTTCTGCATCAGCACGCGTTGCTCCTCCGAACGGAGTATAAAAAGGAATAACCGGAGCCCAGGAACAATTATAATAATCCTCTGTACCTGTACCGAAATGAGAAGGAAAATCCTTATCATCGTCTACCCATATCTTTTCATCTCCTTCTCCATACCATGCCAACGTATGATTAAACAAAGAAAGCACATCTCCACGATAAACTCCTCTACCATTCAATGTCGTAAAGTTCCATTCTACACATGCAGACTCATTATCCGGATTTGACTCCACATGAATCCCATTTTCCTGCTTCCAAGAAGTATGAAAATAAAGACTTCTTTCATCCCAATTCCAAACATCCGTGCATACCTTAACAACCGTCTTAACCGGAGAATCAGACAGATTAACCAACTTGAAAGTTGCCTCTTTTTGATAAGGCATCACCCAACGGCTGGTTACATTTCCTTTTCCATCAGCAGATAAGAACCAGCTATCAGATTGACGTGCCCCCATACCTGCACCGGAGAAATCGCTTAATGGAACGACAACCGTTTCAACTCCGTCAAACTCAATCTTAATAATCAGCTCACGCATCACTTGTTCATATTTCAAGCTGTCCACTTGGGCATTTATCTCCAATGTATGCAATGCATTTGCACCTTCCGGTAAGGCAATTAATAATGAATCTTTAGCTATCAATGTTTTGGACTCTTCCAATAACTTCCCATTCAGAGAAGAAGGATGTTTCAAAAGGATAGAATCGACTTTTAAAATATGGTTTCTGTTCTTTTTTACCAGTTCCTCCGAAAAAGTTTCTATACGTGTCCCAACAGGATATTTCCGATAGTTAATACCATAATACTTTGGAGACGGTTCTATGGAATCCGGTAATTCGAAAGTGATTTTACATCCGTCACCATAAGGTATCGGTAAAAACAAGGTATTGCCTCCTTTACCATCCGGCGTATAATTAGGATGAGCTTGCAACAATCCTTCTCCTATACCTAATCCGGTACGAAGTAAATCATAAGCAGGAATTTCCCATTGTGCATTTTTTGCATGATTAAAATAGAAACGCATGGTACCACGCTTATCCATTGTTGTCAGCCAAAAGCGAGTAATGACTCCGGGACCATCTTGATCAAATAAAACATTTTCTTTCCTACCATTAAGCGTATCCACCCGAATAATACCGAATCCGTCATTATTCGCAAACCAGCCTACTGAGTCCGGATGAACAGATCTTCTGTCATAACTACTCTCTTGACGACAGGAAAAGGATATTACAGGATAGCGCGCAGCTTCCTCATAATCAATCATCTCATCCAATAGTGAGCTAAAAGTTATATCATATTTCTCTTGATTGCAAGAACTTACCAGCAAACAAAATAATATAAATAAGGTATGTAGATATTTCATAGTATTCTTTTAAAGAAGTGAAGAGTCATGAAAACTCTTCACCTCATTGTCAATCATGTTTATTCATTAATCATTTTCCGGACCGCAACCTTGCCTGTCGAATCCGTTTGACGTACAATATAAACCCCTTTCCCATAGTTCACAGGTATTACATTCTCCTCTGCTCCCCATGTTCCAACAAGTATACCATTCACATTATAAACTTCGGTCTTAACGATTTCAGCTTCATTCAATTCAGATAAAGAGATAGATGTAGTTCCATCAGACAAATAAAGTTCATCAACATAAATATCAATTGGATCAACAAAAGCCTCATCCTCTTTTGTATCGATAGCATGCGCCTGCAGAATAATAATTTGTAAAGGTTCACCTTCCAACACATCTTGAGGTATATCGAAATGGAGTTCTTGCCATGCTCCGACTTCAGTATAATCAGCAGTCAAAAGTTGTTTTTTAACTTCTCCCGGTGATTGTATTTCCAGACTTACCGGACCAGCTACACTCTTCTTCATCATCATTGTAAAATACTTGAAATCACTTAGATTAGTAACCTTAAAGTTTCGGTTGATTGCGCCGGAGAATAATTCATCCATCTTTTCTCTCTTAATCCACAAACATCTGTCCGTGTTGTTAATACCGGTCTTATCAGGATTATCCACAATCATCGCTTTTTTGCTAAACTCATCACTTGGGAAAGGCAGCCATCCCCCTGCAATCTTATCTTCACCATTAAAATAGAATCCAGGCATTGCTTTATGCAATGTTATCTCATCAGCATACATCACACAATCTTCGAAATCATCATTATTATTTTCATCTTCCCGATGAATTTCTATCAAGATTTTAGTCATACCTGTATCACCTAAACCAGCTACATTAATAACCGGAAAAACCAATCTTTGCCAAGAATCATCAGTTGCCGTGTATTCAGCGAAAATCATACTGCTACCTCCCGTAGGACTCTGTAATTCCAAACAAACTTTGCCAGGATAAGGCTTCTTTACCAACATTGATACCGAGTTGTAATCAGTAATATTAGGAACATTAAAACTCTCAGACAAAGCTCCTTCCCAATTCCAACCAATTTCATCTGACCCTCCGGTCTGTTTCGGACGCAACATTGATATACATTTATTTGTAGAATTAACCGCATCCTTAGATGGATTATCAACTTCCTGAACATTAGTAGGTCCGGCAAAGTTGTGCCATTCCACACCTGTCGTTTCATCACCATAAATCACTAAATCGTCCTGTGCTGAAACTGTAACTGTTGCAGCTAACGCAGCAATAAGTAAAAAAGTCTTCTTCATGTTAGTAATTTTTTAATTGTTAATAAAGGATTTATTCATATACTTTTATGTTAGAGAAAGATACTTCCGTACCTTTATCTGTAAAAATAGCCCACGGATTCTCCGGCATTTTATCAATGCGGTTTGAGAAAGCAACCTGTTCATTTACATACATCACACATACCGATTTCTCTACTACGATCTTTACATTAAACTGTTTGTTTGCAGGAATAGGTAAAGCTACATCCGTTTGTGTAGGATTCGTTCCACGAGTCAAATCATCTTTAGACATGATTATTTTCTTCGTTTTCATATCGAATCGAATGGAATATACCTCTGTCTTGTCATCACAAGCCCCAAAAGCAAAACCAAAGACATCGTCTTCACCCGTAGCCGTAATTGTCGCCTCTATTTTACAGGTCTTTGTCAAACGGGGAAAACTAACAGAAGCAGCATCCGTTAGAAGATAAGTATCGTCTTTACGAACAGCCTTGCCGGATTTATCAATCAAAACCGTCTTCTTCAAATTGGTAAATTTCCCATCAATCCCATCCGGAAGTTTCAGGCTTATGGTTCCATCGGAATTAAATAACATACGATGACAAACCAATGACCCTCCCCACTGATCAGGATCTCCATCTCCAATACGAGTGGGGCACCATCCTGCCAAATACCGCTCCGTTCCGTTAGACATCGTTTTTCCTGCATAGAATCCTATACCATCAAATATGTCATTGCCAGGCTTTATCCAAGGACCTTTTAATGATTTTGCGTAACGATAATGCACTTTGCGATCAGCGACGTTCGAATAAGTCAAATACCAATATTCACCTTCCTTAAAGACATCCGCACATTCCATCACCCATATCGAAGGATCAGTAAATAAAGGTTCTTGCAATTTCCAGGAAGATGCATCCTGTAAAGTTTTAGTTGTAAGAAGAGCCAAAGTAGCCCCGGCATTTGTATGCGTTGTTACTACCATCTTATACAATCCGTCTTCTTCATCATAAAACACATGCGGATCACGAAAATCATTTTCAACATAACCACTCTGTCCCCGAAGCGATAAATAGAAATTCTTCTCGCCTTTCTTTGTCCACGTTTTCATATCTTTTGAAGTGGTCAATAAAACGGCTTGTGTAGGAACTCCCATCGCCTGCCAATTCCATTGATGTCCGGTATAAAAAGCACAATATTCACCCGTTTCCCGATCTTTTATCACTCCCCCCGTACCCAAAGCAACATCCTGTTCATTTTCCTTTCCACAAGGGATTACTTCACCACCAAAAGTGAAAGATGACAAATCAGTGGAGTAAACCATGTGCCATGGATGTAAGAATGGAAATCCCGAACGCCAATCTTGCAAATAAAATACATAGAATGTCCCATTATCATAAAATGGAATAGGATCACCAACCCACCCACTAGCAGGTTTATACCATGTACTATAAGCTCCTTTCTCATTTGCAGACTTACAATCAGTCGTTTTGTCTACCTCCTCGTTCTTATTATCATCATCACCAGGAGTTGAGTCATTACTTCCACAAGCCCATAAATTAAATGACACAAAAATGAAAAAAGCATAGATATATTTCTTCATAAGATATTATTTTAATAATTCTATTTTGAAACCGTCTCTATTCCGATAGAATAAAGACGGTTTTATTCATTCTACTTACTTAGATATTCAAAAATGTTCTGCGTTATCTTTTCTATGTTGGAATAATATGAATTGGCCGAAGTACTCTCTTTTTCATAATACCAATCATATGAAGGTGCACCGATACACACAGCAGAACCTTTCCCACCATCTACTCCATCAAAAACAGATATGGCAACCTTTTCATTACAATCATTATCCCAGTTAAAGGATGCAAGCGGAGTTCCTCCTGTTTTTGCAGACCAATCAGACCAACTTTGTGTATATGGCGCAACAAGATCCCACGGACAACCAATATTTCTACGCCATGATATTTCTTTTCCTATAAACCAAATTACCGGCCAAGATTGAGTTATATTATCAATAACAAGATCTTTATAAATAGGATGTGACTCACAGCCCGTAATAGCAACACCCCAATTCTCGCCGGGCGCATTCACTTGCCCTGCATCCCCAAAACTGCCAAAAGCATTGTTAGGAATATATGCAGAAGGAGTAATACCCAAACTACCGGTATAAAGGCAAGCTGTTCCTGAAAGGAATACATTACCTCCGTTACTATAGAAATCTTTAATCGCATTAGTAACGGTCTTGTTGGCAGCTATTGCCGGCAATGTATTTGTTTGCTCATAATGGAACCAAACAGCAGTAAATTGATTCAATGAAACAGAACCGTCTTTCAAAGATTCCAACGATATATATCTGCTGTTTGGAATATTTTGTAACATCCATTCCGCAGCAGTTCGCTCATCCGCATTTGATAACCCGTCAACAGTTTCGCTTGTTCCAAGAAATGCATACGCATGGTCACTCTGAATCACAGTTACCTCATACTTAAATGTTTCATTCATATAACTTAATGTATAAACCACCGGATTCGTGAAGTCCTGAATCTTTGAGTCTTCCGGAGTTATGGTAGCTCCTTCAGTATACTCTATTGTAGGAATCATTTTCGTAATATCAATGGTAGTCGGTACTGTCACACTGATTTTATTATTCACCTGATCAATTGTTCCGCTATACTTACCATTCAAAATAAACTTTGTAATCTTAGCACTAAGCACTTCAACAGAAACCTCATAAGTATTATATAAATTGCCATTCACAATTTTATACTCCACAGAATTGGAGAAGTTCTGTACAATATCAGCCGCAGGAGTGACTGTTGCACCATCAGCTACTTTAATAGAAGGAGTCAATGCAGATATATCAGTCTTAGGAGGAAGTACCACCTTGATTTTCATTGCCTCATTATCAATCTCACCTTGTGCACCATTTATGGAGAATTCGTGAATAGTCACATCCGCAGTTAAATCCAAAGATTCACGTTCTTCGTCGCAAGCTACCCAAACAAGACAGCACGCAAACAACATGATTGTCAGACTAAAATATTTTTTCATAAGTTGTTCATTTTAATGTTATTTCCATCCATAATTCTGTTTATACACATCCTTACTATATCCTATTTGTTGTTGAGGAATTGGAACATATTCATTCTTATTCTTTGTAAAAACAGCTTCTTTCAAGTAAGAGCGCCTTGCCCTTTCCGACTGGAAATATTTATTCATCACTTCATCAGCAATTCCCCAACGAACCAGATCAAAGAAACGCACATTCTCCATTGCAAACTCCAAACGACGTTCCCAACGCAATGCATAGCGAGCAAAGTTCTGATTCCATGTACAATTCTGTCCATCTTCATATAATGCGACTTCCATTACCGGCTTTAAATCCGGATCACTATAATTTACCAATCCATTGGCACTATCCTGAGCACGTTGGCGTATTTGATTAATCAACGGTAATGCTTCCGATTCACGATTCAATTCAATCAATGCTTCCGCTCTCATTAATATGACATCCGCAAAACGAATTAATATTTTATTCATGGAGTTTGCATAATATGGAGAAAGATTCACAAAACAATCACAAGAAGGATCAACATTTTCTTTCAAAGAAGCAAAGTTACCATACATCTCTGGATTACGATTCCAGGAATTCTGAAACAAAAGATCTTCATTATATTTATAAGGCAAACCATCTATGGCAACAGTATGAAACAAGCGTGGATCAGCAGCTTTTGACAATGAGTAATTCGCAATATCATAATTTTCGGAATAAGTACCATTATTCACCTTAAACATAGGAAGTCCTTTGTTTGTCTTAAAAGCATTTACCAAATTCTGACTCGGTTTATGGAAATCACAACACCCTAAACCTTGTGGTACCGCAAGGAAATCAGCAAAATTAAGATTCCCGAACATTGTTCCGTCATCTTTAGAAAATTGTATGGCAAAAACACTTTCTTTCCCATTTTCAAACTCCGGCAGGAAGTTAAATCCGAAATCTGATTCCAAACCATAATTGGACTTCATCACTTCACCTGTATATTCCACTACTTTATTCAAATCTTCTGCATTGATAGAAGTTACTTCATACTTTTCATTCTGACGGTAAGCCTTATACAAATATGCTTTTGCCAGATAAGCTGCAGCAGCATATTTATTAGCGCGCCCCAGATCAGCTTGTTTATCAGGTAAATTATCAAACGCAAACTTGAAATCCTCAATTATCTTATCCCATAGTTCTTCATCAGTCAACGCTACATTCGAAATTGTAGGATAGTCTTCTGTCGGAATGGTCTCGTCAACATAAGGAATGTGTTTGAAAAGAATTTTTAGCAAGAAATAAAAATGTCCTCTTAAGAAACGCATTTCTGCCTGACGAGTTACTTTATTAGGGAACTCTTTTTCCGATAACAGGTTCAATGCATTAAGGGCCGTATTGGCACGGGATATACCACAGTATTGTATAAACCAGTAACCATCCGGTTCACCAAACGTAGTAATAATATGGGTACCTGTCTCATAACAATGTTCCGTATAACCATCATTAGCTCCACCACCGCCTTTATAGGCATCATCCGAACGGACATCGCCCCAAGCCCATAATTTCACATCACGCATATTCATCAACGATGCATAAGCTGCATTACAAAACTTCTCCGCATCATTAGCCTGTTCAGGATCTAAGCCGCTTTGAGTTGCCACGTCCAAAAAATCCGAGCAAGATGTACTCAATAGCATCACTCCAATAAATCCAAGTATATATTTTATTTTTTTCATATCAGTATTAGCCTCTTTTTATTATTCATACTTAAAAACCAATATTTAATCCGACTGTAAAAGTCGTAGGTATCGGATATCCAAAAGCCGCATTTTCCGGATCCACACCGGAGAACTTCTTGCTTTTAATCGTAAACAAGTTTTGTCCACTCACGTAAATACGACATTTCTCCATATAGATTTTTTCCGTAAGTTTCTTTGGTAAAGTATATCCCAACTGTAAATTACGTAACTTCATGAAAGAACCGTTTTCAATAAAATAGGTAGATAAACGTCCTTCATCATTTGTGTTCAAAGCTGTTATAGCGGGAATATCCGAATTCGGGTTATTTGTGCTCCAAGCATTCAACAAACGTGTTCCTTTATTGGAGCGAACATCGTTTATACTCCAGAAATCAGTTTCGCTTTTCACTGAATAAGTATTTACATCAATACCTTGTACTCCATAAAAGAAAGCATTCAAATCAAAACCTTTATAGCTTAAATCAATGCTCAATCCATACATAAAATCCGGATGAGGAGAACCAATCCATGTACGGTCATCTTCGTCAATCTTTCCATCTTCATGCAAATCCCGATAACGAATGCGTCCTACACCTTCTCCACCATTCTGAGTGGCATGTTCAATAACTTCTTCTTCCGTACGGAATATTCCGTCAGCGATATAACCATAGAATGAATTAATAGGATGTCCCAGAATATTGTCTCCCTTACCATTACCTCCATAAGAGTTTTCTACATCAGCAGGCAGTTTCGTTACTTTATTACGATATCCCGATATATTACCTGTTATACCATAAGATAAACCAAAAGCTGTTTGATCACGATAACCTAAACTGATTTCAAAACCTTTATTCTCCATTGAAGCACCATTATACCAGCAGTAACCGCCTTCTCCGATAATACCTAAATAAGGAGGTTGTACAAGGATATCCTTTGTTTTCTTAATATAATATTCGGCAGTACCATACAATCTTTGATTAAAGAAGCCAAAATCAAGACCAATATTTGTTTGAGTCGTAGTTTCCCACTTCAAATCAGGATTTCCCTGTTGTGTTTTCTTATAACCGGACGGAAGTGTTGTTCCTCCCTTACCAGTCAAATCATAGGAAGTACCATTCAAAGAAGTCCATGTAGGATCTCCTGTTCCATAATCCGTAACATAAATTGTATGTACAGCAGTATTCGAAGTTTCCTGATTACCGGTTTGTCCCCATGCAAAACGAAGTTTTAAATCTGACAACCAGTTCTTTGTATCTTCCATAAACGCTTCCTCACTGATGCGATACCCCACAGAGAATGCAGGGAAAGTACCGAAACGGTTATTCTTACCAAAACGGGAAGAACCGTCATAACGTAAAGTGGCAGAAGCCAGATAACGGTTATCATACGCATAATTAACTTTACCGAAATAGGACAATAATGTATACCCCGATGCTGTTCCCGTAACTTTAGAAGTCCCGATTCCCATATCAGGCCACATCTGCTCCGGTGTTTCTATTAAGTAGTCATCCTTGTAAGCAGAAAAATCAATTGTTTCTTCTTTATACATTTCTACACCGACCAACACGTCAAAGTCATGTACTCCTATCTTTTTGGCATAACTTGCAGTATTACTCCATGTCCATTTAGTTGCATAAGATTCACCTAAGGTAACTGAGCTCAGATCATTATTCAAAGTACCGCTTACATAGCTATGCACCATATTCCGTTTGAAGAAATTCGTATAATCCAATCCAAAATTACTTTTTATATTTAACCCCTTAATCGGTTGCAAATTAATGTATGCATTACCAAATAGACGCCAATAAGCATACTTGTTATCTTTATTATCATAAAGTAAACGTGCCGGATTATGACGGTCATTCATTCCGGTAGTAGGTCCACCCCAGCCTTCACCATCGACTGTACGAACAGGAATTAGCGGAAGCGCTTTTAACGCCATATCCAAAATATTATCGTCCGGAATCTGAACTTCGGAAGTACGGTTTACTGAGAAATTCTCTCCAATGGTCAATATATCCTTAATTAAATGATAAGATGAATTCATACGTGCAGAGAAGCGTTCGAATGAAGTATAATTCAGAGTACCATCATTATTTAAATAACCTAAAGAAAAGAAATAATCACCTTTATCCGTACCGTTACTAACCGAGAGATTATAAGACTGTTGCAAACCATTGCGTGAAACAGCATCAAACCAATCGGTATCAGAAGTCAGCATTGTTTTATTAGTATCCAGATATTTCGGCAGATACATATTATATAATTCAGGATCACCATTATCATTATATCCCCAATTATAATTATAACCTATATTATTCTTATTCGGATCTTCCGAATTATTAACCGTAGCCTGCCATAGCGCCTGACCATACTCCTTGGCATTCATCACATCCAATTTATTCGTATAAAAAGACTGAGTTACATAAGTATCAAAGTTTAATTTGATCTTTCCCTCTTTTCCTTTTTTAGTAGTGACAATAATAACCCCATTAGCTGCACGGGAACCATAAATACTGGCGGCAGAAGCATCTTTCAATACTTGAATATTCTCAATATCATTGGAATTCAGTTCATGCATACCACCCCGAGTAGGCACACCGTCAATAACAAACAACGGATCATTATTATTTAATGTACCGATACCACGGATACGAATCGTAGCTGCACCACTCGGATTTCCGTTTGCAGTTACTTCCATACCCGGCACACGTCCCTGCAAGCCTTTAATCGGATTATTTTCTGCTGATTTCATCACATCTTCCATGGAAACAACTGTTATTGATCCCGTCAGGTCTGATTTCTTCTGAGTAGAATAGCCCGTTACTACAATTTGATCCAATTGATAATGATCCGGTTGCAAAGTGATGTCTACCTTATCACCTCCATTTACCCGTTTCTCCTGTTTCATCATACCGACCATAGAAAAGACCAATGTAGAAGTCGGATTCTTTAATTTAATAGAGTAATTACCGTCTATGTCAGTAATCGTCCCATTCGTTGTCCCTTTCTCCAGGACATTAACACCCGGTAATCCTTCTTTGTCTTCTGATGAGATTACCTTTCCAGTAACTATCTGAGCCACCATCCAGACAGGGAAAAGCAATAAAAGAAAAATCACCGTACCTCGCTTTGTTCTAAAAGTAACTTTCTTCATGTTTTTTATATTAGATTTAAAATTCACTTGGGCAAAAATAAGTCTTACTCATAAGACACACTATCACAAATGTTACAAATAATAGCATTTTTGAACAGAACAGACAACGATGAAGTTTCCCCAAAAACGATGTATCATTTATCATAATATATGAATCAAATATTATATGTTTATGCATTCTTTTGTCGTTTCTTTGCAACAAAAGAACATTCAGTCTAAAAACTTAAAAATAATATTTATGAGAACACAACATGGAAATTGGAAACCCATTTTAGTGAGCTTACTTTCCTCTTTCTTTATTCTGTCTTGTTATGCAGATAGTATGGACCTGACCATAAAACATCTGGGTGACGGACAAAGTATTGTCCGTGCCAATGAATCTAAACGATATTTATTACTTCCCATTGAAGAAAAGGCAGGAGAAGCCAAATTATATATGATATCAAATAATGATGTTATTAAAACAATAAATATTCGTCTGGCTATTAATAAGGTGGATTATTTTGTGCCTTTAGACTTATCCGCATATGAGGCTAAAAACCTCGGCTTTAACATCCAACTGGTTCCGGACTCGGCTTTATGTTGGAGGGAGATGAAGCTATCGGATACTTTTGATTCTTCGAATCGTGAAAAATATCGTCCGAAGTACCATTTCTCACCTGCTTACGGATGGATGAATGATCCGAACGGAATGGTTTATAAAGATGGAGAATACCATCTGTTTTATCAATATAACCCTTATGGCTCCATGTGGGGAAATATGCATTGGGGACATGCCATATCCAAAGACCTTATCACATGGACACACCAACCCGTAGCCATTGCCCCTGACGGCTTGGGAACAATATTCAGTGGAAGTTGCGTAATTGATAAAAACAATACAGCCGGTTTCGGAGCAAACGCGATAATCGCTTTCTACACATCTGCCGGTGAACGTCAATCACAAAGTATGGCTTACAGTCTCGACAACGGACGTACATTTAAGAAATACGAAAGAAATCCGATCCTGACATCTACTGTTCGTGATTTCCGTGATCCAAAAGTATTTTGGCATGAAGAAACATCCAAGTGGATTCTGATTCTGGCTGCCGGACAAGAAATGCAAATCTATTCATCTGCCAACCTGAAAGACTGGACGTTAGAAAGTACTTTTGGTGACGGACAAGGTGCACATGGTGGTGTTTGGGAATGTCCGGACCTTGTACAACTGCCGATAAAAGGAACTGATCTGAAAAAATGGGTACTGATTTGCAACTTAAATCCGGGCGGACCTTTCGGAGGATCTGCAACACAATATTTTGTCGGTACATTCGACGGTAAAACATTCAAGAACGAATCAGCTCCTGAAGTAACCAAATGGATGGATTACGGAAAAGACCATTATGCAACTGTTACGTGGAGCAACGCACCGGAGAACCGTCATATAGCTTTGGCATGGATGAGTAATTGGGAATATGCAAACGATGTACCGACAATGCAATTCCGTAGCAGTAACTCTGTTCCCCGTGATTTATCTTTATATACTCAAGACGATGAAATCTATCTGAGCTGCACTCCCAGCAAAGAGGTCGATGCCCTTCGCAGTAAGTTGGAAAAACAAAAATCATTCAAAGTAGAACGCACTTATAACTTAGGCGATATGTTTAAAACTCCTTGCGATGCTTATGAAATAGAACTTAACATCAAGAATCACGGAGCAGAAGTTATCGGTTTCCAACTCTTCAATGAAAAAGGAGAAGAGATAGATTGTTATTACAATTTGATTGAAAAAACATTTTCAGTGGATAGGACAAAAAGCGGTATCACAAATTTCAGTAAAAGTTTCCCTGCTGTAACAAGTGCTCCGATTGTCGTAGGAAGCACCTATAAGTTAAGACTGTTGGTAGACCGTGCAAGTATCGAAGCATTTGATGGTGACGGCAAATTCGCTATGACAAACTTGATATTCCCAACCGAACCTTACAAACGCTTGAGTTTCTACTCTAAAGGGGGAAAGTATGATGTCATTTCCGTTAAGGTATACAAATTAGGAGAATAACAAAAAATACATATATCATGAAAAACAATGAAAATACATACATGAAATTAATCCCCATCATGTTATGTTTCTTTGCGATGGGATTTGTAGACCTGGTTGGCATCGCCTCGAATTATGTAAAAGCTGATTTGGATTTATCTGACGCACAAGCCAACATTTTCCCTTCATTGGTGTTCTTCTGGTTTTTAATCTTTTCTGTACCTACGGGAATGCTAATGAACAGAATCGGTCGTAAAAAGACGGTATTATTAAGTTTATTAATAACACTTGTCTCACTTCTGATTCCTATCTTTGGAGACAGTTATATTATTATGTTAGTATCTTTTTCCCTTCTAGGTATTGGCAACGCACTGATGCAAACGTCCTTAAACCCTTTACTTTCTACAATAGTAAGCGGTGAGAAGTTAGCCAGTTCACTGACATTCGGACAATTTGTGAAAGCAATTGCATCTTTCCTTGCACCTTATATCGCAGGATGGGGAGCTATAATGGCTATTCCTAGTTTCGGATTAAGTTGGAGGATATTATTCCCTATTTATTTGATTATTTGTGTTTTAGCTACCATTCTATTAGGATACACCTCTTTTAAAGAGGAGAAAGAAGAAGGAGAACCATCAACGTTCTCTCAATGCTTTGCCTTGCTTGGTAAACCGTTTGTACTGCTGTGCTTCCTCGGTATCATGTGTCATGTAGGTATTGATGTAGGAACAAATACGACTGCTCCTAAAATATTAATGGAACGTTTAAATATGACGCTGGCAGACGCAGGTTTCGCCACAAGTTTATATTTCATTTTCCGAACGGCCGGATGTCTTCTCGGAGCATTTATCTTACAGAAAATATCCAGTAAGGCATTCTTTGCCATCAGTATAATATGTATGCTGATCGCCATGATCGGACTTTTCCTATTCGACTCAAAGACTGCCATTTATATTTGCATCGCCTTAATAGGATTTGGCAACTCCAATGTATTCCCTATTATCTTTTCACAGGCAATGTTATACATGCCCAATAAGAAAAACGAGATATCGGGCTTAATGATTATGGGACTTTTCGGCGGTACCATCTTCCCGCTTGCAATGGGAGTGGCTTCTGACGCTATCGGTCAAGTCGGAGCCGTAGCCGTAATGACTGTCGGAGTTATCTATCTGATGTTCTATACCCTGAAAATTAAAACATTATAATCATATATACCATGAACAACAATATTATCGTAGGAATGGGAGAAGCCTTATGGGACGTTCTTCCCGAAGGGAAAAAGATAGGTGGCGCACCGGCCAATTTCGCTTATCATATCTCACAATTCGGTTTCAACAGCCGCGTAGTTAGTGCTATCGGAGACGACAAACTAGGAAATGAAATCATAGAAAACTTCGACTCAAAAGACTTGAAATATATCATTGAGAAGGTTCCATATCCAACGGGAACGGTACAGGTTGAACTGGATGAAGCCGGAGTACCTTGCTATGACATCAAGGAAAACGTAGCATGGGATAACATCCCTTTTACTCCGGAGCTTGAAGAATTGGCACACAACACCCGTTCCGTATGTTTCGGCTCTCTGGCACAACGTAGCATCGTTTCCCGCGAAACAATCAATCGGTTTCTGGATGTGATGCCCGATGGAGAGGGTCAATGTAAGATATTCGATGTAAACCTCCGTCAAGGATTCTACAGTAAAGAAATCCTTTGTAACTCATTTCGTAAATGCAATATTCTTAAGATCAACGATGAAGAGTTAATCACTGTAAGTCGTATGTTTGGCTATCCCGGCATCGACCTTCAGGATAAATGTTGGATTTTACTGGCTAAATATAATCTCAAGATGTTGATTCTAACCTGTGGTATTAACGGCAGTTATGTCTTCATTCCCGGTGTTGTTTCTTTCGTTGAAACACCCAAAGTAGAGGTCGCCGATACGGTAGGTGCAGGCGATTCATTCACTGCGGCTTTCGTAGCGGCCATATTAAAAGGAAAGACTGTACCCGAAGCCCACAAATTGGCAGTAGATGTATCCGCTTTCGTATGCACTCAAAACGGAGCTATGCCAAAGCTCCCGGAAACGATAAAAGCACGTTTATAATCAATAAATTATAAGATTAATATATGGTACAAAGCCGCGTTGCCACAAAGCAAGCGGCTTTTCCTTTTAACACAAGAATTCGTTAAAAAGCCATCTATCATCATTCTTAATCAGTTTTTCTTCTATCTTTGTTCCTATAAATAAGACAATTCATCTAATGAGAAGCATAACTTTCCTACTTACTCTATTCATATTACTAACTGCATGTACTAAAGAAAAGTCTCGTTATATTATCGGAGTTTCCCAATGCAGCGATGATGAATGGAGGCATAAAATGAATAACGAGATTACTCGTGAAGCTCTATTTTATGATGGTGTTAGCGTGGAAATACGTACGGCAAAAGATAATAACGAGATTCAGAAAAAGGACATTGAATATTTCATTAACAAAGGTGTCGATCTGCTGATAGTAGCCCCTAATGAGGCAATACCGATCACTCCTGTCGTTGAGAAAGCATTCGACAAGGGGATTCCTGTCGTAGTGGTAGACCGTAAAATCCTTTCTGATAAATACACTGCTTATGTAGGCGCCGACAATTATGAAATAGGAAAAGCAGTAGGAGAATATGTAGCCAATCTTCTAGAAAAGAAAGGCAATATTGTAGAAATAGCGGGACTGGAAGGATCGACTCCTGCGATAGACAGGCATCAAGGATTTATTAATGCATTGAATAACTATCCGGATATAAAGCTACTCAATCATTTTGATGCCGGTTGGCTACAAAGCGTAGCAACAGAAAAGATGGATACGGCTTTAGCCCATTACCCCGATATTGACTTGGTCTTCGCCCAGAATGACAGAATGGCCGTAGGTGCTTATCTGGCATGGAAAAAGAGCAACCGAAAGAAAATGGCTTTTATCGGCATAGATGCCCTACCCGGCAAAGAATACGGCGTAGACCAGGTTCTTAACAAGGTATTAGATGCCACATTCATGTATCCAACCGGTGGAGACATCGTCATGCAAGTAGCAATGTCCATTTTACAAAAGCAACCTTTTCTGCGTGAGAACATATTATCCACCGCTGTTGTGGATTCTACGAACGCACACGTCATGAAACTGCAAACCGACCACATTACCGAATTGGATAATAAGATAGAAGCCTTAAATATGAAAATAGGAGTTTACCTGACGCGTTATGCCAACCAACAGGTGGTTCTTTACGCCAGTCTTATCATCCTCCTACTATTGACGGGTATTTTATTCTTAATATATAAGGCATACCGTTCCAAGAACCGCATGAACACGGAGTTGTCCGGAAGAAACGATGAAATAACCCGGCAAAAAGAGCAATTGGAAGAGCAGCGTGACCAGCTTATCATGCTTTCCAGACAACTGGAAGAAGCTACGCATGCCAAACTCGTATTCTTTACCAATGTGTCCCATGATTTCCGTACTCCATTGACATTAATATCCGACCCTATAGAACAACTACTTGCAGACAACAACTTGGACGAGGATCAGATGAAGCTGCTGAAGATAATAAGGAAGAATGTCAATATCCTCTTACGGCTGGTAAACCAGATACTTGATTTCCGTAAATACGAAAACGGGAAACTAGAACTTGTACTATCACGTAGTAACTTAAAAGAGCAGATAACAGAATGGAACAACGCATTTCAACCTGTAGCACTGAAAAAGCACATCAAGTTCACATTTGAAACTGACGAAAAGATATCTTACAGCATGCCGATGGATATAGAAAAGATGGAACGTATTTATTTCAATCTTCTATCCAACGCATTCAAGTTTACGCCTGAAAACGGGAAAGTGAAAGTACATCTTTCTTCTTTTGAGAAAGAGTGCACACCATTCATACGCTTATGCGTATCCGATACGGGAATCGGTATATCGGCCGAACATATCCGCAATATATTCGACCGCTTTTACAAAATAGACCTCCATCATTCCGGCTCAGGAATAGGTTTGGCACTGGCTAAAGCCTTTACTGAACTTCATGGCGGAACAATTCAGGTAGAAAGCAATCCTAACAGCGGTACTATCTTTACGGTAGAGATACCAATGAAGCAACCGGATTTCATTGAATCAGAAACTCCGGCTATCCCCCATGACGCCGTAACGAACCAACAAAAAGAATCCATACCGCTATCGCCCGCTGAAGAGTTTGCCATGGCAGAAGAAGAAACCGAGCAAGTGCTGAACCCCGACAAGGAAACCATTTTGATTATCGATGATAACGCTGACATACGGGAATATGTAAGGTCGTTACTGCATAATACATATACGGTTCTGGAAGCTATTGACGGACGTGACGGATTAAGAAAAGCCATGAAATACGTACCGGATGTAATCATTTGCGATGTCATGATGCCTGTAATGGACGGAATAGAATGTTGTGAGCATCTGAAAAATGAGTTGCAGACGAGCCATATACCTGTTATCCTGTTAACCGCCTGTTCGCTCGACGAGCAACGTATCAAAGGATTTGAAAGTGGTGCAGACTCCTATATAGCCAAACCTTTCAACTCCAAAGTACTGGAAGTACGTGTACATAATCTTATCGAAAACCGCAAACGGATGAAACAATTTTTTGGAGATAATACCACGTTGGCTAAAGAGTCTATCAGCGATATAGATAAGAGCTTTATCGAACGTTTCAAAAAACTTATCGAGGACAACCTGTCAAATTCAGAACTTAATGTGGAAGAACTTGGACGAAGTATGGGCATGAGCCGCGTACAACTGTATCGCAAAGTTAAATCGCTCACGAACTATGCTCCGAACGAATTGTTACGAATTGCACGTTTAAAGAAAGCAACTTCCCTCCTTTCTTCTTCGGATATGACAATCGCTGAAATCACATACGAAGTGGGCTTTACATCGCCTTCTTATTTCACCAAATGTTATAAAGATCATTTCGGAGAAAGCCCTACCGACTTTTTAAAAAGGAAAGGATAATATAGAGGAGTATGAATGATTACTCATCATCCTTGTGGTAAGGATATTACTATACGGCAGCCGTTCTTATATTCCGGATCAACATGAATTGTTCCTCCCAAACGAGTGATGATGATACGACAAATATAAAGTCCCAGTCCTGTACCGGGTTTAAAGCTATCTACTTTAGTAAAACGCTCGAATACCCATTCCTGCTTATCCGGAGAAATGCCGATACCTTCGTCGGTCACCGTTATAAGCAGTTCCTTTCCATCCATATCCAAATGATACGACAATCTCACTTCACCTTTATCCGTAAACTTTACGGCGTTATTCAATAAGTTTTTAAGGACAAGTGCCAAATAGAGAGGGTGCGTCCATACCAGGCAGGTTTCTTCTTCATTCTCCAGCTTAATTGTGACATCGTGTTTTGTATTGGCTTCTTTCAGCAGATCTATTTCCTGATGACAAATAACAAAAATATCAGCGGAACTTATCGGTAACTTTTCCGTAGAGCAAACCAAGCTCGAAAGTTCAATCATTGTATTCAGCAGATCCGTTAACTTACCAATATTCTCCTGTATCATTCCGGGAAAATCTTCTTTCAACTTATCATCAATCGTTTTATCAAGCAATAAATCCGTAAAACCATTGATCGCATTGAGCGGCGTACGTATTTCATGACACATGGAACTAAGGAAAGCGGTCTTCATTTTCTCACTTTCCGCCGCCCTGTTACGCTGTATGACTATCTCTTCGTTCGATTTCACCAAATCTCCCTGCACATGCTTCAATCGCTTCACCATCAAACGTTGATAAATGGTCCACCCGGTGATAAACAGTAACAGTATCAAAACCACTGTAATAATGACCACGTTGTTCCTGTTTGTCAGTTTTTCCTTCTCCAACTGCAAACTATACACATTGAAACGCGCCTGCATCTCGGCCATCTCTTTTTTTATTCCTTCCGAACGACTCACTTCCCTCAAAGAGTCACATTCTTCCAATGTCTCCAACGCTTTCGCATATTGTTTCATATCCTTATAAATCCCCATCTTTATTTCATAAGGAGTTATCAGGTCAAGCACGCGGGCATTTTCTTTACGGAAAGCAATACAAGAATCAATATACAATAAAGCCTTATCATAGTGTTTCATACGCCAATGATACAAGCTGATAAGATCATAAACCTCCTTCCGTCTGTCTTCATTATTCACCAGTTGCATTAACTTATCATAGCAAGCCGTAGCCTCTTTTTCGGGCATGTCATCTCCAAGATAAATAACCTTGCCGTATACCGTTAACTTAAAAGGAAAATCATCAAGAAAGACTCTCTTAAAACCTAGATCCAATTGATTTATAACATCATGGGCCGATATCATCAATGATATTTCTTCCAGAACTTTCGGCGTATGCTCCGGCATTGTCATATAAAGATTAGAGAGTTTATTATGACAAAGTTGCTCAAAGAAACACCGCTGTTCTTCCGGATAAGACGACAATAAACTCAATACACGCTCCACATAAGGAATCGCATCTTTCACCACACTGTAACCTCCGGATTTAACCGATGCGCAATCCATGGAAATAGCCGTTAAGAATTCCCATTCCAACTGTTCTTCCGCAGTCAATTTATCTTTGGCTTTTAATCGGGTTAATTCCTCTCCAATCACAGTTTCCACATCTTCATGAGAGGTACGAAACGATGCATTTTGTGAATATAAATAAGATACAAACAGGTTATTTTCCGGAATCGGCAATACATCCTTGGCCAGTTGAATATAACAATCCACTTTTTCCGGTTTGATACAGGACATTCCTTTTACCAATTCATCCAAAGCAATTTTTATCACGGCTACATTATCGCATTCGATAGCTTCTTCCAAAGCCTTGTCCCAATAGTCTAACGCAATATTAGAGGAGCCTACATTCAGATCAGCAAGATGGACATACACCTCACATCGTTTTTCGGCATCTTTATACTCACCCAACAGTTGTTTCAAGCTGTCTGTCGGTGTTGTATTTGCCATCATTAACGAAGGAATAGCGCACAAAATAATGAGAATGTAGCTAATCTTCCCCATATTATATTTTCAAACTATATGCTAGTAATTTATCATGATGCTACAAAGATAAAAAACATCCTTCGCATTAGAACATAAAAAACCTTTAAATATTATTCATATTCTTATTTAATTGATATAATCCCAACCTGGAAGCTCCATAACGACAAAGGCGTCCTTCGACTATCATTTTATTTAACTCCTCAATAGCCTTGCTTCGTTTGCATCCTCTTATTTCTTGATATTCTTCACGGGAGATGAAAGGATTCTTCTCAAAATGTGCCGCCAATGCCGCATCACGTCTCTTTACATCAAGCGGTGAAGAAGTCCATGCTTCCGGATTCCTTTTCAGTTGAATGCCACGCAACTGTTGCTTCATCCGCTTAGATGTACGCAGCACAAGATTGTTCACTTCTATGGAAGCGGAACGTATTTCTTTCTCATCCATAACCGGACGACCTTTCAAGGAAATGGTGAGCGTTCCTATCTCACCCAGTTCTACGTTGTAACCATCTTTAAGAGCCGTTACAACTCGTCTGGTAATCTGGTTTAAAGCCGCTTCCAGCTCGGCCGGACTAAATGTAGTGCCATCTGCTGCCAATTCATAAAGTTTTTGGGCATTCACCGTTCCTAACGGGGCAAAACGGGGGTGTAATAGTTGTTTCTTTCCTGTCTGTTTCGGATCAGGATTCTCATGAAGTTCATACTGTGCTGCCATGTTCTATGCGTTTTTAAAGGTTTGTTCCGGTATCTCTAAGTTCAGACGACCTTGTCTATAAAGGTAAAGATAAGGTTCACTAAATCATTTTACAGTTGTCAATCATACGTATGACAGTTGTCATACGTTCATTTGACAGCTGTCATTCATTCGTTCGACAATTGTCAAACGATTTATGTGACAGGACAAAAGTACATAATATTACTTGAACGGGCAACTAATCATGCAAGGATTGCAGCTTAGTGTCAATGGTGGGAAATAAAAAAAGCGGTGACCTATCAAAGTCACCGCTTTTTATTATGAATTAATTCTCTGAATTATTCTGCGTCAACACCCCAAGCCTGATTAGCCAGACGCTTGTAGTTGTTGTATCTCCATTTAGCGTTGTCTTCAGCAGCCTGGAAGAGTTCTTCTGCTTCGGCAGGATATTGCTTCATTACGGATGCGTAACGAACCTCGCCTTTCAGGAAGTCTTTGAAATCAGCCCAGTTCGGTGCTTTGGAATCCAAGGTAAACGGATTCTTTCCTTCTGCTTCAAGAGCCGGATTGTAACGCCACAAGTGCCAGTAACCGCAAGCTACAGCTTTTTCTTCTTCAGCTTGTGATTTACCCATACCTTGCTTCAATCCGTGGTTGATACATGGTGCGTAAGCGATGATCAATGATGGTCCCGGATATGCTTCTGCTTCGCGGATAGCTTTCAGGGTCTGAGCTTGGTCGGCACCCATAGCAATCTGTGCAACATATACATAACCGTAAGTGGTAGCCATCATACCAAGGTCTTTCTTACGTACTCTCTTACCTGCAGCAGCAAACTTAGCGATAGCTCCTACCGGAGTTGCCTTAGATGACTGTCCACCTGTATTTGAGTAAACTTCCGTATCCAAAACAAGGATATTTACGTCCTTACCAGAAGCGATAACATGGTCGAGACCACCGTAACCGATATCATAAGAAGCACCGTCACCACCGATAATCCATTGTGAACGTTTTACCAGGAAGTGAGTAAGTTCTTGCAACTGTTTGCTTACAGGGCAACCTGCTGCAACGCCTTGTGCAATAACTGCTTCAACCTGCGGAGCCAGTTCTTTCGTCTTTTCAGAATCATTTCTGTTTTCAATCCAAGCCGTCAGAACTTCCTTAGCCTCAGCAGGAGCGTTGTTACCAGCAAGAATCTCATTCATCAGCTTAACAATGCGGTCGCGCATCTTTTCGTTGGCAAGTTCCATACCGAAACCGAATTCGCAGAAGTCTTCGAACAATGAGTTAGCCCAAGCAGGACCATGTCCTTTTTCATTCTTAGTATAAGGAGTAGAAGGTACAGAACCGGAATAGATAGAAGAACATCCGGTTGCATTGGCTACCATCTCACGATCTCCGAACAGTTGGGTAATCAACTTCACATACGGAGTTTCACCACAACCGGAGCAAGCTCCCGAGAACTCGAACAACGGAGTAGCGAACTGAGAGTTCTTCACGTTAGCCTTAACGTCTACCAAATGTTGTTTGCTCTTCACATTCTTAGCGCAATAATCCCAGTTTTCAGCCTGAGCCAATTGGCTTTCAAGATGCTTCATCGTCAAAGCCTTGCCACCCTTCTTAGGATTGCCCGGACATACATCGGCACAGTTACCGCAACCAAGACAGTCGAGAACATCTACCTGAATACGGAATGTCATACCGTCGAATGCTTTACCTACAGCCTTTAATGTCTCGAAGCCTGCACCCTTCTGCTCTTCTGCATCGAGTACGAACGGACGGATAGAAGCGTGAGGACAAACGTATGCACACTTGTTACACTGGATACAGTTTTCGGCATTCCATTCAGGAACGAATGCTGCAACACCACGTTTCTCATATTGAGAAGTACCTTGTTGCCAAGTACCGTCTTCGATACCTTTGAATGCAGATACAGGAAGCAAGTCGCCATCCTGAGCATTGATAGGACGAACCACTTCATTGATGAATGCCGGATCATTATTTGCAGCAGCAGGCTCAACAGTCAGTTTAGCCCAAGCCGGGTCAATAGCCAGTTTCTTATATTCACCACCACGGTCAACGGCAGCGTAGTTCTTGTTGACTACATCTTCACCCTTCTTACCGTATGACTTAACGATGAACTTCTTCATTTGCTCGATAGCCAAGTCTACAGGGATAACCTCTGTAATACGGAAGAATGCAGACTGAAGGATAGTGTTGGTACGGTTACCAAGACCGATTTCCTGTGCTATCTGAGTTGCGTTGATATAGTAAACAGTGATATTGTTTTCTGCGAAATATTTCTTCACACGAGTAGGCAGGTTCTTAGCCAAATCCTCGCCTTCCCAAATAGTATTCAATAGGAATGTACCGTTCTTACGAAGACCGCGAGTCACATCATACATATGCAGGTAAGCCTGAACGTGGCAAGCCACAAAGTTCGGAGTATTTACCAAGTAAGTAGAACGGATAGGCGTATCACCGAAACGAAGGTGAGAGCAAGTGAAACCTCCAGACTTCTTAGAGTCGTATGAGAAGTAAGCCTGACAGTGTTTATCCGTATTGTCACCGATAATCTTAACAGAGTTCTTGTTTGCACCTACAGTACCGTCTGCACCCAATCCGTAGAATTTAGCTTCGAACATACCTGCACCGCCCAGAGCGATCTCTTCTTTCTGAGGAAGAGAAGTGAAAGTAACGTCATCTACGATACCGATAGTGAAATGATTCTTAGGCATAGGCAATGCCAAGTTTTCAAATACAGAAAGTATCTGAGCCGGAGTAGTATCCTTAGAACCTAATCCATAACGTCCGCCAATAATAACCGGAGCGTTTTCTGCGCCATAGAAGCAATCCTTAACATCCAGATACATCGGTTCGCCGTTAGCTCCCGGTTCTTTTGTACGGTCAAGAACAGCAATACGTTTTGCAGTCTTAGGCACAGCAGCCAAGAAATGCTTAGCAGAGAACGGACGATACAAGTGAACAGCAACCATACCTACCTTTTCGCCATTGGCAACCAAGTGGTCGATAGCTTCACGAGCTGCTTCAGTAACAGAACCCATAGCAATGATAACGCGTTCTGCATCTTCCGCTCCATAATAATCGAACAAACCGTACTTACGACCTGTAATCTTGGATAGTTCGTTCATATATTCTTCCACAACATCCGCTACATTCTCATAATAAGGATTGCAGGATTCTCTGTGTTGGAAGAAGTGATCCGGATTCTCAGCCATACCGCGAGCTACAGGAGTCTGAGGATTCAATGCGCGTGCACGGAATTCAGAAAGAGCTTCCTGATCAATTAGATGAGCCAAATCCTCGTTGTCCAATTTCTCAATCTTCTGGATTTCGTGAGAAGTACGGAAACCGTCGAAGAAGTTAATGAACGGTACACGAGATTTGATTGTAGACAAGTGAGCAACAGCAGACAAGTCCATAACTTCCTGTACAGAACCTTCTGCCAACATAGCAAAACCTGTCTGACGGCAAGCCATTACATCCTGATGGTCACCAAAGATACAAAGTGCATGAGAAGCCAATGTACGTGCAGATACGTGGAATACACAAGGTAGTAATTCACCTGCGATCTTGTACATATTAGGAATCATCAGCAACAAACCTTGTGATGCAGTGTAAGTAGTAGTCAATGCACCGGCTTGAAGTGAACCGTGAACAGCTCCGGCAGCTCCGGCTTCCGACTGCATTTCCTGTACCAATACTGTTTCACCGAAGATGTTCTTGCGACCTGCGGCAGCCCATTCATCTACATGTTCAGCCATTGTAGATGACGGAGTGATAGGATAGATGGCAGCAACCTCCGAGAACATATAGGATATATGTGCAGCTGCTTCATTACCATCACAAGTGATAAATTTCTTTTGTTTAGTCATAACAAATTAATATATTAAGTAAAAAATCTCTTTGTTCGCTCGTTAATATAAAAAGCCAAACAACCATAAAGGTATTTGGTTCCCATGTCCTACTTCCGCTTTTTGCAAAGCGTAAATCACATTGGGGTTATTCTTTATTTTAGTCCCCTCCGTACAGATGCGGAAAGGAATATGCCCGTCCACAAGAAAAGAGGTTCCTTTATCACCTTTATTCAACTTGTGGTCTTTATATAAAGTATTCATGAAGAATGTCTCCAACACATCCTGTACATCCACTTTCACGGGATAAATAGAATACATCAGATTGGTATTATGCATCATAATCTTCGATGGTTTCTTAGGAAACTCCTCTCCTCTGGGATACACCATGTTTATAAGACGTGCATCTGCCAAGTATTTAATGTAATTCATAACCGTAGCACGGGAAGTCTGTATATCGCTGGCAAGCTGACTCACATTGGGCGCAACCGGTCCGTCCACAGCCAATAGATATAACAGTTTCTTAATCTTAGAAAGATATTTCAATTCTATTTGCTTGATAAGCAATATGTCTACCTCCACCATCATGTTCATGGTCTTCAGCAGATTCTCCGAGAAATTACGTTTCTCCAGAAAGAACGGATAAAAGCCATGATGCATATAATCCTGAAAATACTCCAAAGGTTTCACTTTAGGCAATATCTCCTTAACTATCTGCTCATGGTTCTTCAGAATATCTTCCAGTGAGTAAGGATGAAACTGATTGCCGGTTTGTAGATTCAGAAATTCACGAAAAGAAAACCCGCGCAAATTATAAGACTTCACAATGCCGGACAGCTCCAGATTCTCTTCTTTCAGACGCATTACGGAAGAACCCGTAAACACAATCTTCAAGTTAGGAAAGCGGTCATAGCACATACGTAGTTCACGGCTCCAGTCCGGATACTTAAACACCTGATCAATGAGTAAAACCTTCCCGCCATTCTTTTGGAATTCATAAGCAAAATCAACCATTGAGTGCCCGGAAAAATAGAAATTATTCATGTTGATAAACAAACATGAACGATCCGTCCCGAACTTTTCTTTCGCATATTGAAGCAAGAAAGTTGTTTTGCCGACACCACGAGTACCTTTAATACCAATTAAACGATCGTTCCAGTTTATTTCATCCATAAGATCACGACGCACCGGAGCATTGGTATGTTCTACAAGATAATTGTGTGTTCTATAAAATGCTTCCATCAGATTTCGTTATAATTGGCTGCAAATATAATCTATTTTTCTTCAATTGCAAAGTAGAGATAGCAAAATTACGCAATAATTATCTTTTTTATCCTTAAGAATGAGTATTTTTGCAGTCGTATGAGTAAAAGCCAATATATATTCAATCCGGATACAGATTTAGCCCTCGCCGATGGCGACGAGAACTATATTCCGCCTTACTCCGCCACGAAAATGGCAAAAGATTTGGCATCATTACCCCGTTGGTATGACATAGAGGATTCAAGGGCAGTCATCCCATGGGGATGGAACCCGGCACTCATCAAAAAGCTGAAAGCACAAGGGATAGCACCGGATTTATTGCCGGACAAGGAAAAGATGGAACGCATCAGGCAGTTATCCCACCGTTCCTTATCGGTTCATCTACAAAAGGAACTACTCACTTCAAATGAATACTGCGGTTCCGCAATGGAGTTTTCATCGGAGCAAGCTCTTCAATCTTTTGTAGAAAGCCACACTTCCACTATCTTAAAAGCTCCTTGGTCGGGAAGTGGAAAAGGCTTATTATTCTGTCATGGCGAGTTCACAAACCCTGTCCGGCAATGGTGCAAAAAGATTCTGGACAAACAAAAGAGTATTATCGGAGAGATAGCATACAATAAAGTAAAAGACTTCGCCATGGAGTTTTATGCGGATAGTAACGGCACTGTCTCTTTTGCCGGATATTCAGCTTTCTACACGGATAAATGGGGAGCATATAAAGGCAATCTATTAGCTTCCAATCAAAAGATTATAGAAATGCTGACCGGATATATCTCTTTATCTACACTCAGTGCACTACAAGACAAACTGGTTTCCCTGCTTACATCCCATATCGGGAAACACTATCAAGGGTATCTCGGAGTAGACATGATGGTTTGCAACTTTCCGGAACAACCATTTTACCGTATTCATCCATGTGTGGAAATTAATCTGCGCATGAATATGGGAATGGTGGCAAGAATCATTTATGACAGACATCTTTCGGCAAACAGTACCGGAGTTTTCATAATCGACTACCATGCCGACTCGTCCGAACTACAGAAAGACCATGAAAGCAAGCTGCATACTTATCCTTTGGTAAAAGACGGTAAAGGCAAAATCACTTCCGGTTATCTGGCGCTTACGCCTATCTTTGCAACAACTAATTACCGGGCGTATATACTCTGCAATAATACGATATAATCCCTTATTATTTCTCTGTCGTTGGTTATTAAAATCCGATAAGTGCCTTGACTCAGTTTCTCTTCCAATAACACATTCTGCGAATAAGGTACATGTAAGACACATCGTCCTGATATATCCGTCACCGTCACAAACCGGGCATCGGGCAATGGAGGAAGATATAAAACTTTCCCGTCACAATGAGAAACAGCCGGTTTCCCGGGAGAATTGAATTGCAAGGGTTCGCTCTCATTTCCATAACGGTCTATGGCAGTAACTGCAAAGAAGCGTTTACGCTTGTCAGGATAAACATAAGAATAAGTGTAGTGATTCTCACGAAGTCCCGTCACAATCAAATTAGCAGCGCAGTTTACATCCACCGGATAGGTATCAGACGCATATACGGTATAAGCAGGCGTCCTCCTTGCATCATTATCTATGGAAACACTCCAATTCAAAGACACCTCTCCATATTGTTCCTGTAAGGTCGGTTGCGAAGGAGCACCGGGAGCAATACTGTCCAGCCATGTCATTGCAGGAGTCAGAGCCGGATAAGGATAATATTTACAAACCAATTCATCAAGTATACCTTTCGTATTATCCATGATAAATTTCGCCCGGTAATACGCCTGTCCCGCAAGACCTTCCCGGCGTGTAAAAGATATTTGCCGTTCAATTTCATCCAAGGGCCAGTTCTTCTCGGAAGGATGCAAAAAATAGACTCCCAAACCGGGTACGATCTGCCTGCCATTGCATTGTTCCTGCCAATCAAGTGCGAAAGGATAGAACTGATTACCACTAAAATACATCATCGGGAACAGCATGTCCTGGATTCCTTCACGAAGCCACCCTTGCGCATCCTGATATACCGCATGATAACCGTTCCAGCCACGGGAGGAATAACGGGAAGTATCCCTGAATTTGCCGATGGGTGAACTACTGACTTTTACCCACGGTTTGACGGACTTCACCGTCTGATAGATATAACGTACAATCCCCGTTACATTTTCCCTGCGCCATACCGCAAGCGACAATCCCTTTCCATATTTACGATAGGTATCTTTATCGGGAAACGCAGCCGGATGATCCGGATAACGGATATAATCCAGATGGACGCCATCCACGTCATAATTGGCAACCACTTCCTTCACGATACGATTTAAATACTCTTTCGTGCCCGGATGTCCGGGATCTAAGAACCATTCTCCCTGATATTGTTTGCAAATGGACGGCTGTTTACGAGTCACAGAACCAGCACCTAACGAACGCACATGTTTTGCCGTACCCAAAGGTATAGAAACAATCCATGCATGCAACTCCATACCCCGTTTATGACACTCGTCAATAGCGAAAGCCAGTGGATCATAACCCGGACTTTTGCCACTCCTTCCTGTCAATATTTCATTATAAGATTCTATAGCAGAAGGATATATCACGTCTCCCCTGATTCGTGCCTGAAAAAGAATCGTATTAAAGTTAGCCTTTTGCAGTTCATCCAGTATCCGGCAAAGTTCCGCTTTCTGTTTTTTCACCCCCAAGGGAGTAACGGCACGGGTCGAAGGCCAGTCCAATCCGTAAGCCGTTGTCAACCAAACGGCACGAACCTCTCTTTTCGGTTGCGCTCGCAATCCTACAAAAGGTATCAAAAAGGATATTAGAATGATGAATATATGACGCATATCAATAGCAAATTGGCGGTTACAAAGGTAGTTCTTTTCGCTAATTAATCTAAATCTTTTAATGTTTTATATCTTATGTAAGAATAGTTTTCTATATCTTTGTTTACACGAATCGAATTAAAGATACTTATGATCACATTTATCGTCGCCTTGCTATGTCTCATCGGAGGCTACTTCATATATGGAAAATACGTAGAAAGAGTATTTAGTCCGGACAGTCATAGAAAAACACCGGCTTTGACAAAGGCAGACGGAGTAGACTTCATGCCGTTACCCACCTGGAAAATCTTTATGATTCAATTCTTGAACATCGCAGGGCTAGGTCCGATATTCGGAGCAATCATGGGAGCAAAATTCGGAACATCATCCTACTTATGGATTGTATTCGGAAGCATCTTTGCCGGAGCTACCCATGATTATCTGTCGGGTATGCTTTCCGTACGCAATAACGGAGAAAGCCTGCCGGAACTGATCGGAAAATACTTAGGTCTGACCACCAAACAAGTCATGCGGGGTTTTACCGTTTTGTTGATGATTCTGGTAGGAGCCGTATTTGTAGCGGGACCGGCAGAACTTTTAGCCAAACTGACTCCGGAACATCTGAACCTGACTTTTTGGGCTTCGATAGTCTTTATATATTACATCTTGGCAACCTTATTGCCAATAGATAAAATAATCGGGAATATCTATCCGCTTTTCGCAGCCGCTTTATTATTTATGGCTGTGGGAATCTTAGTCATGCTGCTATGGCATCATCCCGATCTTCCGGAGATAACAGGATGGGGCAGTCTCAAAAACACTTATCCGGGAGGAATCCCTATCTTCCCGATGATGTTCGTCTCCATTGCCTGCGGAGCAATCTCCGGGTTTCACGCCACACAATCGCCGCTTATGGCACGTTGCATCAAGAACGAGAAATACGGTCGTCCCGTTTTTTACGGAGCTATGATAACAGAAGGTATCGTAGCATTGATATGGGCTGCGGCCGCTACCTATTTCTTTCATAACAACGGTATGGAGGAAAATAATGCGGCAGTTATCGTAGACAGCATCACCAAAGAATGGCTGGGTGCTATCGGAGGATTTCTTGCCATACTCGGAGTGATTGCCGCACCGATTACCTCGGGCGATACGGCATTTCGCTCCGCACGCCTCATCGTCGCAGACTTTTTACACATCGACCAAAAGCCCGTCTTAAAGCGTTTGCTGATATCCATACCTTTATTCATAATAGGTTTCTTCATCCTGCAAATGAACTTCTCTATCTTGTGGAGATACTTTGCTTGGTGTAATCAGACACTATCCGTGTTCACACTCTGGGCGGTAACCGTTTATCTGGCACGTGCCCGAAAAAATTATTGGATTACTCTGATACCTGCCTTATTCATGACTTCCGTCTGCTCTACATATATTTGCATAGCACCCGAAGGCTTCTCACTGCCTGCGGAAATCGCCTATGGTATTGGTATTGCAAGCACCTTAACCGGTGCAATATGGTTTATTTTATGGTATAGAAAACAACATTTTACGTATGAAAAAATATAAAAAATCAACTTGGCTGACCACTTTACTCTTTATCTACGTTACTGCGATGGCTATCTATTTCTTGCCTCGCAACACACAAACCGGCGACTTGAAAAAGTATCTGACCGTAGCCGCGTCTTATCTCATCCTGGCACTACTATGGTACGTATTACGCAGAAAAGAACGTTTGGCAGCCGAACGGGAAAAAGATATAGAAGAAAACAGTAAAAAGAATAAAAATTAAAAAGGAAATGACATGAAGAAATTATTAGTAAGCATGCTACTGTTAGTATGCACCTTGGCAGTACATGCACAGTTTGAAAAGAACAAATGGTTTGTAAATACTTCCGTTACCGGATTAGGATTATCATACAGCGGACAAGAAAAGACTCATTTCGGATTTGATGCGAACGGAGGAGCTTTCATGACGGACAACATAGCATTATTAGTATCCTTGGGAGGTGACTATGGAAAGCATATCAACAACACGACCCACGTAGGCGTGGGTGGACGCTACTACTTTGACAAAGTAGGAATATTCTTGGGACTGGGTTTGAAATACAAGCATTTCGGAGACATCCCTACCAAAGATAATGACTTAGCCGCAGGTTTCGAAGTCGGTTATGCTTTCTTCCTGAGCCGTACAGTTACCATAGAACCTGCCGTTTACTACGATCAAAGTTTCCTGCATCATAAGGATTACAGCAAAGTAGGATTCAAAGTAGGATTCGGATTCTATTTCTAAAAACCTTTAACTAGCGGGGCAGCCTTGTTTGGGTCTGCCCCTAATATATAAATCGGACACAAAGAAACATGAAAAAAGTTTGGCTATTACTATCTATATTTTTTATCCTCTCTTGTAGTGGAAACAAATCCCAACAGGCTACACTCCTATACGAGCAAGGAAAAGAACAGGAAGAAAGAGGAGCTGTAGATTCCGCAGTCGTTACTTACAACGCAGCCATTAACCTATTGAAGCAAACGGATGACAAGCCATTACTAGGAGAAATTTACAACCGAATCGGTGATTTATATTTGGATAATGACCTTGAGCCTAACGCTTTCCAAGCATTCCAAACAGCACTTAAATATAATTCCCTTTTGACAGAAAAGAGTAAAGCCTCTTATTCCCTTCGAGGAATGGGAAAAAGCTATATTTACAGACTTATGCCGGATTCCGCATTACACTTTCATTTATTGGCAAATCAACTCATACCACAGATTAAGGATACAGATGAAATAGCCAATATACATAATAATCTTTCTAATGCCTATTTAGAACTAAAAAACTACGATACTGCTCTTGCACATATCACCAAAGCTCTTTTTTTCTGCAAAGACAGTAATAATATCTACAGTAGTTATTCCACAAAGGCAAGTATCTTTATCGCTATGCATCAATATGACTCTGCTCTAATCTATCTTAAAAAAGGAATTTACAGTAGCAACATTTATACCCAAGCAGCGTGTTATTTGCAATTATCCAGATTATCCAAAATGATCGGAGATCCAAATTACACAGCATATTTAGAAAATTTTAATTACTTGAATGACTCAATAGATCGACAAAATCAAAACACCAGCATAGCAAATGCTGAACAAAATCTTATCAAAAAACATACAGCTCAAGAAAAACGCTTATTAATAATATGTATAATAGGTATTCTTATTATAAGTTCATTAGGCTATTATCTGGTATTACATTACAACAAGAAGAAAATAAACAGAACAAACAAACAGTTACAAGAAAGTAAAATCACTATACAAGAAATTCAGTCACAACTCCAAGCTATTTTGGCAAATATAAAAGAAACAGGGGAGACTTGCACTAAAGAATTTATAAAATCCAAAGAATATCCGGTTATAAAAGATCGGGCAAAAACCGATTTTGTTCTATCTTATAAAGAACAAGAACAATATTGCACTCTACTATTAAAACACTTTGATCCTTATATAAGATGCTTAGCTAACGTTATGTCTATGTCTAAAGAAAGCTATTATCTCTGCTGTCTTTTCTTAATCGGATTTAATACAAAAGAATGTGCCAATTTTCGTGGTATATCAACTAAAGGACTCCGTACGCAAAAAGGTAGAATATTCAAAAAAATAAAAGAATTGTTTGGGACGGAAATAACTTTTGAATATTTCTTTAATCTTCCTGAAAAACAAGTAAACCCAGCAAACAAAAGCCTTCATTCGGATTAGAATGAAGCGCCAAACGCATATAACAAACTAGAATACAATAATTTACATTCATTCATTTTGAAGCATTTTATACTTGCCTATTTCTCACTTTTACCATAGTTTTGTTGCATTAATTAAAAAGCAAACAACTATGATGAAACAAATTCTATTAATGATCGGAGCACTATTCATTTACTCATTATCTTTTTCTATGACACAAGCTCCCGGTAAAAAAATTATTCTGAAAGGAGGGAACACACTTATTCCCTCAAGTTCCGTTCAAGTAACGCTAGATAAAGATAAGACATTAACCACTACTTTCAACAAAGATATGGATAATGTAACTATTACAATCAAAAAACAATCCGGTGAAGTTATATCCATTGAAAATATGGATGCTAAAGAGTGGGATATTTGTCCTACCAACATCCCCGATTACAAAGAGGGTGAATACATTATCGAAATTTCGACTCCTGATGGAGAGCTGGAAGGACAATTTTAATCATTAACCTACTAAATTAAGTCCATAATAATACTATAAATATGAAACAAATTTATTTATCACTTATAGCAGCCAATAGGAAAGTAATCTATTTAATTTTACTTTTTACTTGCCACATAAATCTATTTTCACAAAAAACAGTTATTTTAAGTTCATCAGATAAATTCTTGGATGGTGCTCCTACAATTGTAAAACCAAGTTTATCTAAAGTACAACGGTTGAACAGTGCTAATAGAGGAACAGTGATTTGCATGTATGAATCAGATTTCAGTATTCCTGACAGCATGAAAAGCAGTATCGAAGTTGCAGCCCAAACGTGGGAAAGCTATCTAAATAATAAAGATTCAATATATATAAAATTTACTTTAGAAAATCTAGACAACGATGACATTCAAACCGATGTTACTTATCTTGTACAAGACAATATGATTTATCCTTACTGCCTTGCAAGACATAACAAAATGATTTCAGGAACAACCAGAGAAGGATTTGATGCTGTAATAGTTATAAATCAAAACACGAAATGGGATTGTGGTTTTAGTGATAAAATCATTTCATCTTCCAAAAATCTAACAAGTGCCATACTCAGAGGTATAGCAACGGCTATGGGATTTGGCGCAAGTATCAGAGAAAGAAAAGGAAATATTATAGATTTTTACATACCTTCAAAATATTCTGTTTTTGACAATTTAGTCATCTCCGATACAAATAAACGTCTTAGCAGTATGGTTAATAATCCCAATTTAAAAAACTTTGTTACCTCTAATTTATATGCATTAAAAATAGCAGCTACATATCAACTATATACTCCTAATCCGTTTGAATATTACTCTTCTTTACGCTATTTTAAAGAAAAAGGTTCACTCATGTCATATGGTTTACATACTGGTGAAAAACTTCAACAGGTAGACAGCAAGACGATAGAAATCTTAAAAGAAATGGGATGGAAGCCCAATGAACCCACTACTATAAAAATTATTGCCGAAGGTATCCCTGATACCGGAATTACTTCAGCTTATGAAAGCCATTATTTTTATTTTGAGAATAATACAGGATATCCAGTAAATGAACCTCATTGGACTTTTGAACTGACATTCAATAATGGAGAAAAAACAATTCTTGCACAATCAAATAGTTCAACTTTTACAATTCCAGCTTTATCAAACACAGATCAGTATAAAAAAAACGTAGAAGGAGACATCAATGGTATCATAACCCTTACAGCCGTAACAAACGGGAAAAAAGTTGTCCAAATGTATAACTTAAACTTAGAAGTTAAACCTGCTATTTATTATGTAAGTAAACCTATCTATACATATAGATCATCAGATCATGCCTATTTTGCTGATTTTACTGTTAAATACGGTGGAGCACGATATTTAACAGTTGGAGCTGAAGAAGATTATGTCACAGGATATGATGTACAAGATATTTTTGAGCCTTATCAAACTCATGTACGAGTTGGTCCCTTTGGTGATCATCACGACGCATGGGTTGATTTAACCGTTGAAAACCAATATGGAAAAACGACACAAACCGTAGAGTTATATAAATTAAAGAAGATTTCAATTCCAGGTTCTAATACTACAAATCTCACAGATTTCAATGTGAAACTATATGATATGAATGGAACACTTGTTAAGGAATATTACAAATCTGACAAAGTTGAAAGTTTGTATTTACCAAAAGGCTTTTATATTCAAAAATATTACAACAAAGAAGAGTGTATAAAGACTGAAAAAATCGTATTATGAAAATCAAATATCTCTTTTTAGTCATCTCATTATGGCATTTCAGTTTAATATTTGCAGGTAATATTAATGCCCATTTAAAAAATGGAAAGCCAGTAAATGAAGGGGGTGTTTTACTACTAAATGACACCTGCATCTTCAAATACAACACCCCCCAATCCGAAACGGAATACAATTGGATATTCAAAATTGATAAAGCAGATGGTAGCAGTTACGAAATAAAAAAACAAATTACCGGACAATCGACTTTTACATTTTGTATAGATTCTGCTTTATATAAGAATTCTGCTTTGGGAAAAGAATTTAAAAGAACCGTCTTGGATAACGATAGCTCAGTATATTATACAGGACAAGTATATTGTTATCTCAAAAATGATTTACGAGGAATATTTCCCCTCAAAATTAACCTTTTACCCTCCATCCCAAAGTTTTCAAGTGTAAAACTTATATATGATAACTTTAATGAAGAACATCTTTCTTTTGAGAATGATACCGTACGTTTTACGATTAATATCTCGAAAACAGATCGGTTACTTTTAAAAGGTGGAGATCATATGCGGGGAAATGACTACTTTTTCGGTGTTATTCGTCAATACTTATTAGATAGAAATTGTAAGAATTACATTATTGATATTCCTTATTTTTATTTTGAAGATTTTTTTGCACTCGAAGCGACTAATAGTAATGGAACAGTCGCTCCAGATGATATAGCTTTCATCATTGACTATATAGATGACCCGGAAATATTGGAAGCTATACGACGAGCTACAGATATTAAATCTACACAGAATGATAGTATAGATATCCATCATACACCTCAATCGGATATTCTACAAATCCGAGGGGAACTCTCTTCTATACTTGAATGCAAGATTTATGATACAAACGGGAAAATAGTTAAAAGTACAATCCCGTCGTCAAATACAATAGATATTTCAGATTTACCAAGTGGGATATATATTACTATATGTACGATGAAATCGAATAAATTTGTAATAAAGAAAATTTTAAAATAAACATTTACGATATCGCGACCTTTAAAGAGATTAAAAAGTAAATATAACAATTTCCATATCCTACCTTCACCTTATCACTCTACGAACATATCACACTAATACACAGAGCAATAAAGTGAAGGTACTATTTTTTTTAACTGCACCCCGAATTTCTACAAACGGCTTTTCCTGAAATTGCCGGGAACGGGATAATAAAACGGAGCACGGCTATGTCCGGGATGTGTCAGACGACCGTCTTTTACCCTTGTCTGCAAACGACGCAATGCCGTCATATAACTCAGACCGCAAAGGCCACGCATTTGCGCTGTGGTGATGTAATCATGGTCGGCAAAGAAGTCGGTCAGCCGGGCGTCAATCTCAATATCGCTAATGTTATTCGAACGGTTTGAGTAGGTTACTTTCTCAAAACTCACCGCTCCCATTTTCCGCATCAGCTTCTTTTCCGGTGTGAAAACAATGCCTTTGAACTGTATGCTCTCGGCACGAATCTCTTTCGTGGTACGAACTGACGGTGAGTGGGCACTGACACGAAACGAGCCGATTCCGTCGATATGAATGCTGCGTCCTTCGGGAAGTTCGGTAAACAAAACCTTTGCCAGTTCCACCAACGTACCTGTCACATCACCCTCTTTTATCGTGGAACGGGAGGCTATCATCCGGGCGATGTCTTCCGTCTCCATTGTATCCCGCACTACCACACGGGCATGATACCTCACTTTGTCTTTATTCTTCGGCTGAGGTGTACGGAAGAAATCATAGGGAACTGCCATATTCATTATTTTTTAAAGTGTATAAATTAGCTTTCGGATAAGGTCTGACTATCTTTTTCAACCTGAATAACTAGATCTTTCACATGATGTGCAAGATGTTTTTCACAGTTGTGAAAGTTCTCTTGCACATAATATGAAATACAACTTTCACACTTGTGAAAGAGATAATAGACAAGGGACAAAGATACAAATATTAAACGGAAAAAACTAATTAACCCTTACTCGATACTTAGATGAATTTGTTGGTTTTCAAAGGGTAAAATAGTTGCAAATCCCTGATTTACGACTATATATTTGCAGCCTGAACAAATTTAATAAATATCAGTATGATGAACAAAATCGTTAAAAGTATCTTGAAAGCATGGAACAACTGGTTCCTGAAATCGCCGGAACGCACTGTTTCAAACCGTAGGTATTCCGCCATGACAAAAGAATTGAAAGATTATCTGCTCCGGCATTTTGACTTTCGCTACAACCGGCTGACAGGCGTCACCGAATATCGTCCGGCGGGAGAAAAAGGAACAGCGTTCCGCCCTATCGACGACCGGGAAATGAACGGCATGATTATCGACGCACGACTTAAAGGAATGCTTTGCCGCCACAGCGACCTCCCGACACTGGTTCTCTCAAACAATATAGAGAGTTACAATCCGTTTCACCTCTATATGGACGAACTTCCGTCATGGGACGGGCAAGACCGGGTCACTCCCCTGCTAAAGCTGGTTTCGGAGAACGACATCTGGCTCAGGGGCGCACGTTACTGGCTGCGCGCCATGGCTTCGCAATGGATGGGGCGACAACGCAGCCATGCCAACACGCTGACACCCATCCTGATCAGCGACAAACAGGGATTGGGGAAAAGCACTTTTTGCCGCCGCCTACTTCCCGACGCGCTTCAGGCATATTACATCGACAACCTGAACCTTGCTCCGGGCAGCAATCCGGAAAAGAAACTGGTAAAGAACGGGCTTATCAACCTTGACGAGTTCGACAAAATCAGCGAAAGACGTCACGCCGACCTGAAAAATCTTCTGCAAATGCTCACCATACCTATATATAGAGGTAAACGAATCGGGATGGTCACCGAAGACCGCCTGGCATCTTTCATTGGCACGACAAACAGCCGCGAAGTGCTGACCGACCCAAGCGGAAGCCGGCGTTATCTTTGCATAGAGGTCTCGCAATCCATTTCCGAAGAACCGATCGAGCACAAACAGTTATACGCCCAGCTTAAACAGGAAATAGAGAACGGAGAAAGCGACCACATGAACCGGGAAGAAGAAAAAGAGTTGCAACGTCACAATCGCGCCTACTATCGACAGACACCTATGGAGGATGTGTTCTACGAATGTTTCCGTCGCCCCAACGGTCAGGAGAAAGGAATATGGCTGACCGCCGCCGAAATATTCAGGAGAATGCAGCAGTACAATACTTCCGCGCTACGCGAGACTTCCGCCAAACAAATGGGTAGCCGATTGATAGGCATAGGACTGAAAGCCAAGCACACCAATCATGGGAATTATTATCATGTGATTCCTAACGATGCTACTAATGGTTAAATTAGTAATGTTGCCGATGATTTTTCTATTAGAAGATCCGTAAATATAATAATTTGCATTATATTTACATCATCAATCAGATATATAGAGCATTTTAGATGCCATGGGAGATATTACTTTAAAACAGCAAAAAAACGTCCTTCTAAGAAAGGCAATAAACTTGATTCTAGAAAGATAGATTCAGGAGATAAGTTTATTTTGTCTGATGTCTCCAAAGAAGAACTTGAAAAAAGAAGGATTCCTGTATATCCTTACTTACTGTAATGCTTCAAAGCGCATATATATATATTTGGAAGTTATACAATGAATGAGCTGTACCGCGTGCTATAAAGAATATAAGATTCGTTTTACATAAAGTTAACCTGTTATCTGAATAAAAAGGATGCAAGTCAAATCACAAATATCAGAGAAATTATGAAAACAATAAAACGTTGGTTTTTCTCTTTTTCAACCGCTTTAGTGGATTGGTCGGCTATTATTTATCTCTACGTCATTGTTGATAGTTTACTCTCTTTATTCGTGTTTATTCCCTCTATACCCGGCATATTGCTTTGTTCATTGACCTATTATGTTTTTTGTCTCTTTAAATGGGGGAAAACACCGGGAATGTTTATTCTATCGGGTAATTATCAACCCCTTCGAAAGGGATGGACAGTCGCTAAAGAGCTGCTAACAAGTACCTCTGTTTTTTTGCTTTTAATATACCTATCTACTGTTGTTCAGTTCACTGGTATTTATTTTTCTATTTGGATGATTGTTACTCTTTTTTGGTTGGCAGTTATTCTATTATTATTTTTACTTCCATGTTTAAAGCGTAAGATTTTTCGTTCCAAACTTGTGTTTCCCGGAAAACAGAATTGGATAGTACGAAAAAAGGCTTTAAAATATTATTCATTCCTGTGGGGAATAGCTATCAGTGTTCGTATTATTTTTTATTTTGGATTAGATAATTTCCAGACTTCTTATATCAATCCGCATACTACCCATAAATATGTAGACTTTTTACAAAAGCATCGTCAAAACACATTGGATTACATTTTCAATTTATACGATCAGTACGACCATGTTATCTTATGCGAGCGGCTTCATCCCGAATATACGCAGTGGGATTTGATTTACAGTATTGTCAGCGATCCCCGTTTCGCTCAAAAAGAAATTCAAATGTTTACCGAATATGGCCGGACGGATGCACAGGAGCGGTTTAAGCAATTCTTATCGAAAGATTATGCCAATGATACAATTCTCGAAAAAGAACTAGCTCATTTTAATGTGTATAATTCTGCGACTTGGGTATTATGGATAAATACAAACTGGTTTGATTTCTTGAAAAAGTATTATTATTTGCAGAAGGAAAAGAATCTCAAACTTTGGTTTACAGATGGGCGTATCCCTTGGGATCAAATCCATACGTCCGAAGATTATCGTAGTTCTCAGAATTATCATAGAGACAGTTTAATGGCGGCAAATATAATAGAGCGTATAGACAAGGATAGTATTGGCAAATCGTTCATCATTATGAACTCAAGACATGCCTTAACCAAAGGATCTCAAAATTGCGGATACTATGTGGCTCAACATTATAAAGGGAAAGTTGCGAATGTACTTTTGAATAGCAGTCAATATTTGCCATATACTTTTTTTGTTCAGGATGGAATTTGGGACTGTGCTTTCAATCAAATTCCTGACTCCACCTTCGCATTCAATTTTAAAGATTCTCCTTTTGGAACTAGCCGTTTGGATCTTTGGTCTGGATTGCTTGTAGCCCGTGGAACTTATGAAGATTTCTTTACCGGATTTATTTTCTATTTACCCATTGAAAGGCACTTTAAAGCAGTGGGTTATCCTTATGAATGGGATTATGAAATGGATGAATTATGCCGCCGCAATTCTCTCATCTCTGGTAGTGCGTCTTTGCTTCAAAAGGTGAATCCTTATTATAGTAATTCTTCTCCGGTAAGTCACGAATCCTTATTCTGTATAACTTGGAATGTAGTGAAAGATTGGCTCTTTATTCTATTCTCTGTGTATTCATTGTTCTTTTTGGGAATTATGTGGGTAACAGGAAGAAACAAAATAAACCGAAAAGAATAATTGAATAAGAACATATAAAAAGTACGCAAACTTTTAGGATGCAGTTCAACAAAATAGCACCTTCACTTTATTACGCTACATATCAATCATATAAGAGTAAAGCGTGATAAGGTGAAGGTAGAAATTGATTAATTTTAAAAGTGTATTTTACTATAAATTCAGGTGCTTCACTGCTTCTTTTATTCTTTTTTATTCTACTTTTGTAGCCACAGACTCAAGAATAACATCTATGAAAAAAATATATATTATAGCTCTGCTTCTCATCACATCCTGTCTTTCAGTAAAAGCGCAATGCATAAGATTGGAAAACGGATTCAGCTTTTCATCGTTAAAATCAGACAGAGTACCGATGTTTACAGATAACATCCAGCGTTATGCTTTTCTGGTAGGGGCAGATTACTGGGAGCATTCATATTGGAACCTGTCCAGCGAAATAGGATATGTCACCAAAGGAGGAAAAGAAAAGGACTTAATTTTAGATGACAACATAGCAAACGATTACATTGAAAGGCAAAATTACCTTCATCTCAACACAACATTCAGAGTGAAATACTCCATATCCCAAACCCACTTTTATGTAGGTATAGGTCCCAAAGTGGATATCCTCGTGAAAGAAAGACGTGACAATGACTTTATGCTGAAAGAGTATGAATACAGAAAACTCAATTGGGGGTTAAAACCCGAAATTGGTCTGTATCAAACATTAAAAGATAAAATAAGAGTAGGGTTGTCCGCTTCCTATCTGCTCAATTTCAGAGGAATGATGCACAGCCCTTATATCATCAAAAAAGATAATACTTTCCTGCTCACTTTTTCTCTCGGGTATATGTTCAAAACATCTTCTTCGCGCACTCATATCCTTCCTGATAAAAATCACGAAGTTTATTGACGTCTTTCTCTATGCGATCTACAACAACCGGTTTCTCCGGACGGATAACATGAATCCTGCCCTCGTCTTCCAAACGTTCCACCATCTCCAGTTGCTGATTGTATACCTTGCAACGGTTACTCAACGCGACACGCAGGCGCGGGTACTTCTTATAAATAAAATGAGGAATCTTCATATCCTTAGACGTTTTACGATAACCGCGGTTACGGGTAAGCACTACCACATTCTTCTCATTCCCATCTTCCATGGAACGTAGCAAGGGAATGGAATCTACAATCCCTCCGTCAAGCATCGGAACATCGTCCACATAAGTTATGGGGCAAACATAGGGCAGACTACTGGATGCACGCACGATATCTATAATGCGTTTCTTGTCTTTCTTTTCCTCTAAATAATTAGCCCTTCCCGTCCGGCAGTTCGTAGTCACCATGACATAACGCCCCGGTGAAGAAAAATAGGCATCATAATCGTAAGGCAGAATATGTTCGGGAAACTCGCCGAACAGCAAGTCGAAATCCATGATATTACGCTTCTTAAACAAATATTTGACACCGATATAATCATATTGTTCCAGCAAATCGATATTGCTGAATTTCGCTCTACCCCGTTGTCCGGACATATAAGAGAGTCCGTTGCAAGCTCCGGCAGAGACGCCTATCGTATAAGGAAAACGAATCTTCTTATCCATAAAGTAGTCCAAAACCCCACAAGTGAAGACACCACGCATACCACCACCTTCAAGTACTAATCCTGTTTTTTCATCAATTACCATAAATTTTCTATTTAATTGCTTTCTTCATTATCAATAACGACGGCAGTTCATTCACGTCTGCCACATTCCTCACCATCTCCTCACTCACTTCATAACCAACAACCAGCAGACTATCTTTATCAAAAGACAACTGGGAAAGGTCTTCGTATTCAATCACCTCAAGAGTTTCTTGATATTCATCCATCCATCGCTTTACCGGATATTCTCCATTCTGAAAAAGGAACAGCCGGACAGGCATACTTCCGGACTCCAAAACAGTATCTATATAAGGTAAGAGGAAATCATCCAAATCTCCTCCCAGCAAGAAAGAGATTCTTGACGGCCGCCCACTATCCAGACGGTTCACAAAAATACCGAGTGGAGCATCTATCTGTTCTACGATTTCATTGGTTCGCTCACGAAAAAGTGTTCCTACCATCTGAAAAGAGTTTTCTTTTATACGTTGCAACAATCCGGACGATAAATCGATATAGGAACTTTTACTTCCGATAAGCATTAAATCCGCCTGCTCACTCTCTCCGAGATGCACAATTTCGTCACGCACCTTATCCGTAACCTTATAACGCTCCTCTACCTTCACTTTCAGAAGAGCCGCTTCACGCCTCAGCGGTTTAAAACTATCCCGTTCATATTGTTCGGCTTTTATCGGATTCAAATCCGTACCTTCCGTATAGTGTGCCGCAATCAAATGATATTTTTTCAAACGCCTGCCAAAAAGCAGACCTAATACCAGCAACAGTTCTCTCCCACTTTCCGGACGTCCGAAACACAGTACCAGTTTACGTTTTACCACATCTTGTTTGGTATTCTTTTTATAAATCAGCTCTATTAACGAAAGCATTGGAGTGGTCATGAAGGAAGTGACCAGTGCCATGATGACCAAAATCACAAAAACAGGCGGCGGCAATACTCCCATCTCATAACCGATATTCAAAGCCACCAGTTCCATCAGTCCGCGCGTATTCATTAAGGTCCCTATGGTGAGACTGTCACGCCAAGACTCTCCGACCAAACGGGCGGCAATGGCGCAGCCTCCAAACTTTCCTAACACAGCAACCCCGATAAACAGGAGGCAAATCAACCATAATTGGGGAGTATCTATCAAGCCGATTTCCGTATGTAGCCCGGTATAGGCAAAAAACAACGGAAGAAAAAAGACCAATGCCACATCTTCCACCTTTTCCATCATCACTTTCCTGAAACCGATATTGGGCGGCATCACCACGCCTGCCATAAATGCACCAAACAAGGCATGAATACCAATCAATTCCGTTAGCGTGGCGGAGATAACAAGAATTAAAAAGATAAAACTTACAAATGTTTTATTGATAACTTCCCCCGTGGCATAGACCTCTCCCACTTTCCGAAGGAACGGACGTACCAACAAAAACATGATCAATATATATACAGCAGTCAATACGATAGCAAACAGTGCACTGACCATCGTACCCGCTTTTGCTATGGCTATCACTACGGCAAGCAAACACCAAGCAGTTACATCATCATTGGCGGCAGAAGCGATAGAGAGGATTCCAACGGAGGATTTCGTCATATTACGTTCCTGAATAATGCGCGCCAACACCGGAAATGCCGTAATACTCATGGAAATACCAATGAACAAGGCAAAAGGAAGAAAGCTCGTTTGTGACGCCGCATACTCTTCATACACCCAATAAGAGGCAATAATACCTAAAAAGAAAGGCACTAAAATACCGGCATGGCTGATAACCAATGTTTCGTTTATTTTTTTACGGATGACTCCGAAGTCCAATTCCATTCCGATAACAAACATAAAAAGAATTAAACCCAGTTGGCTTATCAACTCCAGATTCGTCAATGAATCGGGACGAAACAGCCAGCCAAAGACATCAGGAAAAAAATAGCCCAACAGAGAGGGACCGAGCACGATGCCCGCAACAATCTCCCCTATCACTCCCGGCTGACCGATATAGCGAAACAAGTAGGAAAACACCCGGACAGCAAATAAAACCACAACTATCTGGATAAGCAGAATTACCAGTCCGCCACTTAAACTGTCCGAGAAAGTGGAGCAAAACATTTGCCATGCATTTTGCTCTGCCGGTGTATGGCCGGCGGAAATAGAATCAAAACGCTCTCCCCCATGAATAGCGACATAAATAAGCCCGCCAAACAGCAAAAGCATGAGCAGGTATATAAAGTAATTTTTCTGATGTCTTGTCATGAGGTTCAACCTTTGTATAAAAAAACACAAAACATGATTTAATAGTTCACGAATTTATTAAATTTGCAGGTATTATGAATTAAAATATATCAATTATTAACTATAAAATCCATAGCTATGTTTAATGCTGAAATTTATCAAAACCGCCGCGCCGCTTTACGCAATAAAGTAGGTGACGGACTTATCCTTATTCTCGGAAACAAAGAAGCACCGGCAAACTATCCGGACAATACTTATAAATTCAGACAGGACAGTTCCTTTCTTTATTTCTTTGGGCTTAACCAACCGGGATTCGCAGGAGTCATCGATGTGGAAAGCGGACAGGAAATTATTTTCGGTAATGACGTGGATATGGACGATATTATCTGGATGGGGCCTCAACCTACAGTACGCGAACAAGCGGCATTGGTAGGGGTAAAAGAAAGTCGTCCTTTCTCCAAATTGACAGAACTGATGCAACAAGCAGTTGCTTCTAAACGCAAAGTACACTTTCTGCCTCCGTATCGTTATGATAATATGATGCTGCTCGAAGAATTATTGGGTATCCGCGCTTCTATCGTAAAACAATATGCTTCACTGGAACTGGTCAAGGCAGTAGTTGCTCTCCGTTCCGTGAAAGGTCCTGAAGAAATCATAGAAATAGAAGACGCCTGCAACGCCGGATACGAAATGCACACGGCAGCCATGCGTCTCTGCAAACCGGGTGTAAAAGAACAATATATTGCGGGAGTGCTGGACGGTATAGCCGCTTCTTACGGGAGCATGACATCTTTTGCCACAATCCTGTCACAAAACGGAGAGACATTGCATAACCACGACCACAGTCAAATTTTAACGACCGGACGCATGATGCTTACCGATGCCGGAGCAGAAAATATTAACAACTATTGTTCGGACTTTACACGTACAATTCCGGTAGGCGGAAAATTCGACAACCGCCAAAAAGACATTTACAACATCGTACTCTCCTGTCACGATAAAGCCATCGAATTTGCCCGTCCGGGTACAACTTATCAGCAAGTACATCTCTCTGTATGCAAAGTCCTGGCACAAGGATTGAAAGAGCTTGGCCTAATGAAAGGAAACATAGACGATGCGGTAGCTGCGGGAGCACATGCCATGTTCATGCCTCATGGTTTAGGACACATGATGGGGCTGGATGTACACGACATGGAAGATCTGGGACAAGTATATGTAGGCTACGATGAGGAAACACGCCCCATCAATCAATTCGGAACATCTTCTTTACGCATGGGACGCCGTCTGCAAGAAGGATTTGTCATCACAGACGAACCGGGTTGCTATTTCATTCCTGCCCTTATCGACAAATGGCATGCAGAAAAGATGCATACGGATTTCTTATGTTATGATGCCATAGAAAAGTATAAGGACTTTGGAGGTATCCGTCTGGAAGATGACATTTTAATCACTCCGGAAGGGTCACGGTTCTTGGGCAAAAAAAGGATACCTATCACCATAGAAGAAGTAGAGAATATTATGAACGAATAATTTATTGTATTATCTTTGCACACAGTACTAATGTTTAAACTTTTAATATGAAAAAACTATTGTTTACAGCCGTACTCGGTATGACGGCACTAAGTATGACAGCACAAGAAAAGAATGATTCCATTAAGGAGGAAGAAGGCTTTATTTTCACGACAGTAAAAGAAATCCCTATCACATCCATCAAGAACCAAAACCGTTCGAGCACTTGCTGGAGTTTCTCGGGAATGGGCTTTTTCGAAGCCGAATTACTCCGCCAGGGAAAAGGAGAATATGACTTATCCGAAATGTTCGTCGTACACAAAACGATGGAAGACCGCGCAGAACGCTATGTACGTCTGCATGGAGACGCATCTTACTCTCCCGGAGGTAGCTTCTATGATGCTATTTATTGTTTAAGAAATTACGGACTCGTTCCGCAAGAAGCAATGCCGGGCATCATGTATGGTGACACGCTTCCTGTTCATAATGAGTTGGATGCCGTAGCAGGTGCGTATGTAAATGCTATTGCAAAAGGAAATTTCTCCAAACTTACTCCCGTATGGAAAAAAGGATTATCTGCCATCTATGATACTTACCTCGGTACTTGCCCTGATAAATTCACTTATAATGGAAAAGAATATACTCCCAAGACATTTGCCGCAGAACTAGGATTGAATCCGGATGACTATGTGTCCATTACTTCTTTCACACATCATCCGTTCTACACAAAATTTGCGATAGAAATCCAAGACAACTGGCGCAACGGCGAATCATGGAATCTTCCTTTGGATGAATTTATGGCTATTATAGACAATGCGATCGACAAAGGTTATACTGTGGCATGGGGTGCTGACGTAAGTGAGCAAGGTTTTACCCGTGATGGTATCGCTGTCGTTCCGGATGCTTCCAAAGGTGCCGAACTAACAGGTTCCGATATGGCTAAATGGACAGGAATGACCGCTGCCGATAAACGTAAAGAATTAACTTCACGTCCTCTTCCTGAAACTAACATCACTCAGGAGTTACGCCAAACAGGTTTCGACAATTGGGAAACAACAGATGATCATGGAGTATTGATTTACGGTCTTGCCAAAGATCAAAACGGAAAACCTTATTATATAGTGAAAAATTCTTGGGGTAAAGCTGGTAAGTATAATGGAATATGGTATGCTTCCAAAGCATACGTTCAGTATAAAACAATCAATTACCTTGTTAACAAGAATGCTATTCCTAAAGAAATCGCTAAGAAAATGGGGCTCAAATAAACAAGCCCTCTTAAAATAGAAAAGCGCTGCAAAGGATAAACTTTTGCAGCGCTTTTTATATCTGTAAAATGAATATTATTGTCCTCCCTTTAACTGCTCTATTAACAATGTAAGATTTGCAGTAAATAGACGTGCGGAAATAGCCAGCAAAATAATACCGAAGAACTTACGTATAACATAAATACCTCCTTTTCCTAAGATACGCTCTATCCGTCCCGTCATCTTCAGTACCACGTAAACCCACGCCATATTTAAAACTAAAGCTACAATAATATTAATAGAAGCATATTCCGACCTTAATGAGAGCAATGTAGTAAACGCTCCGGCTCCGGCTAACAACGGAAAGACCAACGGCACTAAAGTGGCCTCCTTAATCGGTCCCTGATTCTTAAATATTTCCACATCCAGAATCATTTCCAATGACATAAGGAAAATAACAAATGCACCGGCTATGGCAAAGGACGCAATATCCACCTGAAATAATCTCAACATCATATCACCAACATAAAAGAAGCCGATTAGAAGTACAAATGATATGGAAGTCGCCTTTGTAGCATTCACAGAACGCCCATTTTGCTTCAAAGTCAAAATGATAGGAATCGCACCGATAATATCAATAACAGCAAAAAGTACAATAAAAGCGCTTATCAACTCCTGAAAATTAAATGCAGAAAAAAAATCCGTAAACATATAGCCTCCTTTCTTTGATTCAAAATACAAATATATCAGAATTATGTTCACAATGCAAGCAATCGGAAGCAAACATTATCAGGCTTAAGAAATAATAAAAAAGATAAAAAGGAGAAAGGCATACGAATAAAAAAGGCGATTTATAGTTATTTTTGTCATAAAATCATGAGCGATCTAAATAGAGAGGAGAATATATGGAGTTAACGATGTATGACACTTTATTGCAATTACCGCTATTTCAAGGGCTGTGTAAGAACGACTTTACAGACATACTTGGCAAAGTCAAACTACATTTTTCCAAGAATAAAGCAATGGAGAAAATTATAAATCAGGGAAGTCCATGCAATGGTTTAGTTTTTTTATTAAATGGGGAGATTATATCGGAGACCAAAGACAGAGATGATTTATATACATGGTGCGAATATTTTAATGAGCCTTATGTTCTGGAGCCATATTCTCTTTTCGGAATGAATACCAATTATATATCCTCATATTCAGCCATGACGGATGTAAATATCGTCTCCATTGAAAAAAAGTTCATCTTATCCGAGCTCAACAAATACGATATCTTCCGGCTTAATTATCTGAATATAATCAGCAACCGTTCACAAATACTGCAAGACAGGTTACTGAACAATAAGACAAACAGCATTGAGGAAAAGGTTATAAATTTCTTCCTTTATCACGCTGAGAAATCTACCGGAAAGAAATTGCTTAAGATCAAAATGGAAGATTTCGCAACCCTGCTGAATGACACACGTCTATCCGTATCAAAAGTATTGAATGAATTACAGGAAATGGGATTATTGATATTACGTCGTAAAGAAATAGAGATTCCTGAAATATCATTGCTAGCTACTTATAAATCCAAGATTTAGTCTTAAATTGACAAATATTCAGTAGAGCCAACGAACAAAGTTATATTCTTTGTTAAAAACCTGATAATAATGGCGGGAGTAATGCTTTTTTTTAGCATTTTTGTACAATACATTATTATCTGAATAGGTATTGACTATATGAAAAGAAGCTTATTAACATTTGTATTATTTTATACGATCATGACAATCCAGGCAAACAACCCGCTTTTAGAAAAATATAATACTCCTCACGAAACTGCCCCTTTTGACAAAATTAAAATAGAACATTATGAGCCGGCCATAGATGAAGGTATCCGTCAACAGGTATCAGAGGTTGAAGATATTTGCAATAACCCGGAACTCCCTAGCTTTCAAAATACAATCGTTGCACTCGAAAGTTCAGGAAAGTTTCTGGAAAGAGTTACTACAATCTTCGGCAACTTATTGAGTGCAGAAACCAATGATGATTTACAAGAATTGGCAGAGAAGATAATGCCGGCATTAACCGAGCATTCCAACAATATCAATCTGAACGAAAAACTATTTCAACGCGTCAAAACGGTTTATGAACAAAAAGCAAAGCTCAACTTAACTACAGAAGAACAAACGCTTCTTCAAGATACTTACGATAATTTTGTGCGCCGAGGTGCCAATTTAACCGGACAACAAAAAGAAGAATACCGTAGGCTGACAAACGAACTTAGCAAATTGACGCTGCAATTCAGCCAGAACCTTCTCAAAGAGACCAATAATTACGAACTATTATTAACGCAACAAGAACAGCTGGGCGGATTGCCGGAAAGCGTAATAGAAGCAGCCTCACAAACAGCAAAAGAAAAAGGGAAAGAAGGTTGGTTATTTACTTTATCAGCTCCAAGCTATGTGCCTTTCATGACGTATAATGAAAATCGTGATTTAAGGCAACAACTTTATATGGCATACAACACCAGAGCCACCCATAACAACGAATTCAACAATTTTGACGTGGTTAGAAAGCTGGTGAATACAAGAATGTCCATCGCCCAATTACTCGGATATGACAATTATGCCGAATATACATTAAAAAGACGAATGGCAGAGAATTGTAATGCCGTATATGATTTATTGAACCAGTTGTTCGAAGCATATCTACCTACTGCTCAAGCTGAATATAATGAAATACAAGAGTTTGCACGTGAGACGGAAGGAGCACATTTCCAATTAATGCCATGGGATTGGAACTTCTATTCTGAGAAATTGAAAAATAAGAAATTCAATTTAACCGATGAAATGTTACGTCCGTACTTTGAACTGAATCTGGTTAAAAAAGGAGTATTTGGCTTGGCTACAAAGCTATACGGCATCACTTTCAAAGAGAACAAGTCGATTCCCGTATATCACCCGGACGTCACCGCCTACGAAGTTTTCGATAAGGATGGGAAATATCTTGCGGTACTTTATACAGATTTTCACCCTCGCAAAGGAAAACGCGCGGGAGCATGGATGACAGAATATAAAGGACAATGGAAAGAAAACGAAACAGATAGTCGCCCGCACGTATCGATTGTGATGAATTTCACCAAACCCACAGAAAACAAGCCGGCACTGTTAAGTTTCAATGAAGTAACAACGTTCTTACACGAATTCGGACATTCTCTGCATGGAATGTTTGCAGCGTCAACTTATCCAAGCCTGAGCGGTGCAAATGTCTATTGGGATTTTGTAGAACTTCCGTCGCAGATAATGGAAAACTTTGCTATCGAAAAAGAATTCCTGCATACTTTTGCCAAGCATTATCAAACAGGAGAGTTGCTACCTGACACATTGATACAACGCATTATTGACGCATCGAATTTTAATACCGGATATGCTTGTTTACGCCAACTCAGTTTTGGTTTCTTAGATATGGCATGGTATACTCGTAATACTGCATTCGAAGAAGATGTAGAAGATTATGAGAAACAGGCTTGGGAGAAGACTCAAATTCTGCCATCCGTTGACGGTACTTGCATGAGTACTCAATTCTCGCACATTTTTGCCGGTGGCTATTCCGCTGGATATTATAGTTATAAATGGGCGGAAGTATTGGACGCTGACGCCTTTTCTATGTTCAAAGAAAACGGCATATTTAATCAAACGGTTGCCGAATCTTTCCGGCAGAATATTTTATCCAAAGGAGGGACAGAGCACCCGATGGTATTATACCAAAGATTTAGAGGACAAAAGCCTACCATAAAAGCCTTATTAAAAAGAAACGGGATTGAACAGAAAGGACTATAAAATGTTTAAAGGGCTAATTAATTTATAGTTTAATCTGCAATAAGAATATGATAACAAGAATATTAAATAAAATAACGTTTGTTCTGTTTATCGGCATATTGGGAGTCTTTGCCGGTTGTAATGATGAAGACGATATCGAAGCCATATTCATCGGGCAAACATGGTATGTAGGAGACTTTTATACAACTACCAACTGGAAAGACGACAACAATCAGAAAGCAGTCAATACTTACGAGAATAACAAAAACATAATCCGGGATTATGGAAGAAATCGCTTTTACATAACTTTTGAAGATAAGACATTTACAGCAAAAGGAATAACCAATACTTTCTCGGGGACATGGTCTGCAGACGGCAAGGAAAATACAATTACTTTTTTAATAACTGACGGTTCTTCTTCCTCAGGAACAACAGCACTCGAACGACAAATTACTATGGACTTCTACAACAGCATCAAAAATGCAAAATTCTATAGAGGAAATACGATTTGGGTAAAGCTCTATCCGGAGGATAAAAAGAGATTTGTACAATTGACTAAAAATAGAAAAGAAAAGAATCAGTAATGGAAGCAAACGAAAAAAAACAATTGGAATTAGACAAACGCTATATACGTATGGCTGCTATCTGGGCTGAGAACTCTTATTGTACACGTCGCCAAGTAGGTGCTCTGATAATAAAAGATAAAATGATAATCTCGGATGGATATAACGGAACTCCTTCCGGATTTGAAAATGTCTGCGAAGATGAAAACGGTTTAACCAAACCGTATGTTCTCCATGCAGAAGCAAATGCTATCACAAAAATAGCACGTTCTAATAACAGCAGTGCCGAAGCAACCATGTACGTAACAGCCTCTCCCTGCATTGAATGTGCCAAACTTATTATCCAAGCCGGAATCAAACGAGTTGTTTATTCTGAGAAATATCGTTTGGAAGACGGACTTAACCTGCTGAAAAGAGCAAATATTGAAGTTGTTTATATTGACCCTAACGAATAACATAATAAATTATGAGCACAAATAACTCTTCCCGCTTTACTCCTTTTATCATTGCAATCAGCATTGTACTGGGAATTTTAGTCGGTACGTTTTATGCCAACCATTTCTCGGGAAGCAAACTGGGAATTATTAATACCTCATCGAATAAGCTAAATGCGCTATTACGCATCATAGATGATCAATATGTTGATACCGTTAACATGACTGACTTAGTGGAAAATGCTATGCCTCAGATTTTAAGTGAACTCGATCCTCACTCAATGTATATTCCCGCCAAGGATCTGGAAGCTACAAATTCTGAATTAGAAGGCAGTTTCAGCGGGATCGGAATACAATTTTCTATTCAAAACGATACGATACATGTAAACAGTGTTATCCAGGGAGGTCCTTCAGAAAAAGTAGGATTGATGGCAGGAGACCGTATCGTTTCGGTAGATGACAGCGCTTTTGTGGGTAAAGACGTAACAATCGATACGGCACCCAGAAAACTGAAAGGTCCTAAAGGGAGTAAAGTTAAACTGGGAATAGCCCGCCCGGGAGAAAAGAATATTTTATACTTTACCGTTGTAAGAGGAGATATACCGGTGAACAGTGTGGATGCGGCATATATGCTGGATGAGAAATACGGTTATATTAAAGTAAATAAATTCGGGCGTACCACACATGCTGAACTATTAATGGCTATCGCCAAACTTGCGCAGAAAGAATGTCAGGGTTTGGTTATTGATTTAAGAGGAAACACAGGAGGCTACATGGAAGCTGCCATCCAGATGGTTACGGAATTTCTTCCTAAAGACAAATTAATCGTCTATACACAAGGACGTAAATATCCTCGAGAAGAACGATTCTCCAATGGTACAGGCAGTTGTCAGAATACGCCACTTGTAGTTCTTATAGATGAAGGCTCTGCCTCTGCCAGCGAGATATTCGCCGGAGCAATACAAGATAATGATCGCGGAACGATCATTGGACGCCGTTCATTTGGAAAGGGTCTGGTTCAACAGCCTATTGACTTCAGTGACGGTTCGGCTATCCGCCTGACAATAGCACGTTATTATACTCCATCCGGCAGAAGCATACAGAAACATTATACCAAAGGGAATGATTCGGATTATGAAATGGATATTCTCAAACGTTATGAGCATGGAGAATTCTTCTCGGAAGATAGCATCAAGCAGAACACGGATTTAAAATACACCACCGGATTAGGAAGAACCGTATACGGAGGCGGAGGTATTATGCCTGATATTTTTGTACCGCAAGATACCACAGGAGTAACAACATATTATTCAATGGTAGTAAACAGAGCATTGCCAATTCAGTTCTCCTTCCAATACACGGATAAGAACAGAATTAAGCTACAAAAATATCCGGATGAGCAATCGTTGCTTAAATATTTGAAAGAACAAGGTATTATAGAGCAATTTGTGAATTTTGCTGAAAGCAAAGGAGTTAAAAGAAGAAATATACAAATACAAAAGTCCCACAAATTGCTCGAAAAAATACTATACGGTAATATCATATACAATATGTTAGGAATAGAAGAATACATTAAATTCCTCAACATTAGCGATGTTACTGTAAACAAAGCTCTTGATATTCTAAGAAAAGGAGAATCATATCCTAAAGCTCCGCAACCTGTAAAAGAAAAAACAAAGAATGCACGAACTAAAAAAACAACTGCGTGTACAGATAGCCCGAAGAAAAGCTCTGTACACACATACGGAGCTGACGAAGCTATCAGACGCTTTGCTTAATAAACTGGAACAATACCCTGCATTCCAACAAGCAAAAACAGTTTTGCTCTATTACTCATTAAAAGATGAAGTTCAGACGCATGACTTCGTTGAGAGATGGAGCAAAACTAAAAATATTGTCTTACCAGTAGTAGTAGGCGATTATCTGGAATTGCGTAATTATACAGGAAAGCAGGACTTACAAACAGGTTCTTACAATATAGAAGAACCTATCGGAGAAATATTCAATGATTACAAGTCTATTGATCTGGCTATTATCCCCGGAGTATCTTTTGACAAGGAAGGCAATAGATTAGGCAGAGGGAAGGGGTATTATGACCAGTTACTACCTTTACTTACCTCTTCTTTTAAAATAGGCATTTGCTTTTCATTCCAATTCGAAGATAAAATACCATGTGAAGAACATGATATAAAAATGGATTGCGTTTTTACCGATAAAGAAGTATTCAACGGAAAATGATATTTATGATAACGGTAGTCCCGACATGACGGTTCAGATTACGGACCAACAGTTCACGTCCCATCATCAACTCTTCCCGCAAAGCCGCAGAGGTCAGATGAACATAAAGGATTTGATTCCTTATATATAGATTAGTAGTATAAGACGCTATCGTAGGTCCAAGAACTTCTTTCCATGAATCTATTAAACGCTGCTGATTCAGGGGAGTCTCCAACCCTTCTTCACGCATAAACTTTCTTAGCAAATCCCCTATTTGCTCTGTATTATTACGCCTCATCTTCCTGCTCCTCCTGTTTTTCGCTTACTGTTCCTGCATCTACACTGAAAATCTTATAATCCTGTTCCGTCTTGCTCAAGATTTTATCCAAATGTTCACGATTCGTATCGGTAATAAAGATTTGTCCAAAACTATCTCCGGCTACTAACTTTATTATCTGCTCTACCCGGGAAGCATCCAACTTATCAAAGATGTCATCCAAGAGCAATAGAGGCGTAGTGTTACTCCCCGTACGTTTTAAGAAATCAAACTGAGCCAGTTTTAATGCTATTAAATAAGTTTTGTTTTGTCCTTGCGAACCTTCCCTTTTTATAGAAAAGTCTCCAAGCAACATATTCAGTTCATCTTTATGTATCCCTCTCAATGAATACCCCATGATACGGTCACGAAACCGATTTTCCCGCAAAATATCGAGCAAAGAAGCATCCTTGGCATGAGATTCATAGATCAAATCGACTTTTTCCTTATCCTGAGATATATAAGAATAGAAAGACTGAAAAATGGGAATGAACTCGGATATAAACTCCGCACGTTTGCGATGAACTATTTCACCGGCAGAAGCCATCATTTCCTCCCATACTTCAAAAAGTTCTCCTTCCGGTTCCTGCTCCGCTTTCAATAATGTATTACGTTGGGCAAGTGCCTTATTATAGCGGATTAAAGCGTCCAGATATTCTTTATCATATTGTGAAATAACCACATCCATAAAACGACGCCGTTCCTCGCTTCCTCCGGCAATTAAATCGGAATCAGACGGTGAGACCATAACCAACGGCACAAAACCAATATGATCCGACAAGCGGGTATATTCTTTCTTGTTGCGTTTAAACTGCTTTTTTTGTCTACGTTTCAAGCCACAATAGATCTCTTCCGGAGTACCATCCTCCATTTCATAAAATCCTTGTACAACAAAAAAGTCCTGATCATGACGAATGTTCTGGGAATCTATGGGATTCGTACAACTCTTACAAAAAGAAAGATAATAAATAGCATCAAGCAAATTAGTCTTTCCCATACCGTTCAATCCGAAAAAGCAATTCATCTTTGAAGAAAAGTTAAGTTCTACTTGCTCCAGATTCTTATAATTCAGTATGGAAATACGCTTCAATATCATTTTTGCTCTTTATTTTTAGGTAGACAAAAGTAGAAATAAAAACTGAAAAAGCAGATAAAGATGCCGTTTTTAAATATAGATGCTAAAAAATATGCCTCGAAATTTCATTTATATATATAAATCAACTACTTTTGCTGACCGAAATATATACATATAAGAATAACAAGAAAATAAAATAAGATGGCGGAAGAAAAGAAAAAACAGGAAGGAGCGAACGTTGAAGATGCGTTAAGCCAATCCGAAGCGTTTATTGTCAAAAACAAAACAACAATTATCGGTTTTATAGTAGCAATAGTGGTTATCATTGCAGGAGTTATGTTATATAAGCACTATGTATCAGAACCAAAAGAACAAAAAGCGGCCGTTGCAATCTTCAAAGGTGAAGAATACTTCGGAGCTAATGATTATGAAAAAGCATTGAACGGAGATAGCTTGGGCTATGCAGGATTCATTAAAATTGCAGATGAATTCAGTGGAACAAAAAGCGGGAAACTGGCAAAAGCTTACGCCGGTATCAGCTATGCACAGTTAGGCAAATACGAAGAAGCTATCAAATATCTAAATAGTTTTGACGGAGAAGACCAAATGGTAGGTCCTGCCGCACTAGGAGCTTTAGGCGACTGCTATGCTCAACTAGATCAATTGGATAAAGCTACTGCTGCTTTCTTAAAAGCTGCCGACAAAGCTGACAACAATACATTGAGTCCTATCTATTTGAAGAAAGCAGGAGCTATCTTTGAAAAGCAAGGCAAATATGATGACGCGGTAAAAGCATACACTAAAGTAAAAGACAAATATTTCAATTCTTATCAGGCAATGGATATCGATAAATATATCGACCGCGCTAATGCCGCAAAGAAATAAGAAACGGGTAACTGGAATAAAATAATACCTTATATATAAGCTACTCTGATTTTAGAGTAGCTTTTTTTAAACCAAAAAAGATTATTATGGCAACAGCTTATCATAACTTATCCGATTATGATTTCAATTCAGTACCTAATGCCGAAGGCATGAAATTCGGCATTGTTGTATCCGAATGGAATTACAAAATCACAGGTGCTTTGCTTGACGGAGCTTACAATACCCTAATCAAGCATGGAGCTAAAAAAGAAAACATATTAGTGAAAACCGTTCCCGGCAGTTTCGAATTAACCTTCGGAGCAAACCAACTCATGGAAAATTGCGAAGTTGATGCTATTATTATCCTTGGTTGCGTAATAAAAGGCGATACTCCTCACTTTGATTATGTATGCATGGGAGTAACCCAAGGTATCACCGAACTAAATGCAACTGGCGATATACCAGTTATTTATGGTTTACTCACCACAAATACAATGGAGCAAGCAGAAGACAGAAGTGGAGGAAAGCTCGGAAACAAAGGAGATGAATGTGCAATTACTGCAATAAAAATGGTTGATTTCGCTTGGAGTTTAAATAAATAATTCATATCTTTGCACCGCGTTTGAGAAACGGAGGTTTTTCAAAGAAAGCAAAAAGAAAATGTTGGGCAAATACCAGAGTGGCCAAATGAGGCAGACTGTAAATCTGCTGGCTTACGCCTTCGGTGGTTCGAATCCATCTTTGCCCACAACTCTTATTCTCCTTGCT